>OBYF01000915.1_pt1 | contig 12202 bp, 14 predicted proteins | sample 1495471 | NCBI WGS metagenome assembly OBYF01 (sample SAMEA2580185, study PRJEB22360) | human gut metagenome | biome: human gut; feature: human-associated habitat; material: faeces | place: Denmark | collected 2008/2010
GGTTCGATTCCTGGTGGCACCACTTTTAGAGAAAGCAAAAAGAAGTAAACTCCTGATATTCAACGAATATCGGGAGTTTTTATTTTTATCTGCTATGCAAAAAACAGCAAATTTCAACCTACTTCGGTGGAGCAAAAGGTGGAGCAAATCAGGATATATTTCATCTCCACCTTTTGTCTTTGTTTGACGCTGTTTGTCAATATGTTACATAGCGAAACTCTCTCCACATTTCCATAATTTTGTATCACTTAAAACAGGTAGAAAAATGATGGAAAGAAATTCATTTAGTGTTTTGTTTTTCTTAAAGAAAACAAAACTATTGAAGAATGGTGAAGCCTCTGTATGTATGAGAATTACGGTCAATAATGTTCGTTCTGAAACGAATATCCGTAAAAGTATTACCCCTTCCCTATGGAATCAGGCGAAAGAATGTTCTCGTGGTAAAGACCGCAAATCAAACGACCTAAACAAGTTTATCGAAGAAGCCCGAATTAAATTGTATAATATCCATGCTGATTTGAAGCAGGAAGGTTTGCCTATTTCGGCTACTATCCTTCGGGATAAGTTCTTTAGCTTGGAAAAAAAAGAAGAACCGAAAACACTTATAGTCATTTTTCAGGAACACAACGACCAATGTCGCCAGCTAGTAGGAAAAGACTTTGCCTTAGTTACTGTTCGTCGTTATGAAAGCTGTAAACGCTATTTAGCTGAGCTTATTAAAATCAAGTACGACACAGACGATTTACCGCTCAAAGATATTAACGGAGAATTTATTCGGGCTTTCGACTTCTACCTGAAAACTGAAAAAGAATGCGCCAATAATACCGTCATTCGTTATATGAAGTGCCTGAAAAAAATTACGAACCTATCTCTTGCCAATGAATGGATAAACAAAGACCCGTTCGTAGGTATCAAATTCCATGAGAAAGAAGTTCATCGTGAGTTTCTTACTTGGGATGAACTTCAGATATTAGTGAATAAGAAATTTGAAATACCTCGTATTGATTTGGTGAGGGATATTTTCGTCTTTTGTGCATATTCCGGTCTTTCGTTCATAGATGTAAAGCAGCTAACCGCAGAACATATTATCAAGGATAGAGAAGGCAATTATTGGATTCGCAAGGCTCGGCAAAAAACAAAGAACATGTGCAACATCCCACTGTTAGATGTACCCTTGTCCATCATCGAAAAGTACAAGGATCACCCCCTCTGTAAGAAACAAAATGTATTACTTCCAGTTCCCTGCAATCAAAAGATGAACGCATATATCAAGGAAATCAGCGATTTGTGCGGAATCAAGAAAAACCTTTCAACACATTGTGCCAGATATACTTATGCCACTTCGGTTTGCTTGGCAAATGGGGTTAGTATGGAAAATGTTGCGAAAATGTTAGGTCATTCGAATATCAGTATGACAAAACGATATGCGAAAGTATTAGATCAGAGTATTCTGAATGATATGCAGAAGGTGGGGAGTTTGTTAGTTACAACTATATAAGGATAAGCTGATATAAATTGAGAAAGGTGCTTTTCTGTTGAGATTAGCACCTTTTCTTATACATATCACTTTAAGATTTAATCTTATCCGTAAATATTTTATTCCTAGAAATGGCTCTCTCCAACAAAGTAGAATACTTAATTACTTCTATATACATTTCACCCTCCCTTCTATTATCTCCTCCACTAACTGGATAAGCTGGGCAAAATAAATAATCAAAATAATATGCTTTTTTCAAAAAAGGATTTGCACGTTGAACCTCATTTAAAGTAAAGTTTTCTCCTATTAAATACGAATAAAAAGAGGTTATTTCATATTCTTCTTTTGAATATTGCCTAATTAGTCCTGCATATTGAGATACTTGAGATACAAATTTTGACACATCTGCATCAATACTCTTAAGTTCTACTATTATACATTTATGTTCTTTAGGGAAAAGTAGAATGTCAGGTCTATTACCCAATCGGTCTCGATTGAATGAAGTCAACTCCTCTTCTTCTTCTTTTGATAGATCTTCTCTAAAAAAAGGTTTTTCATTTATCAATATATTTCTCAATTCTGTTTCTGACGTTCCTTGAAAATGAATATAATCATCATTTATCATCCAAAGATTACTATCTAATGGATTAGAAGAATGTTGGCTAAAAAGAATGTTATGTAAAAAGCGTTCATTGTCAACTCGTTTCTTAGTACCAGTCTGCTGACAATTCAATTTTTTATCAATTGTCTTCTGCATTAAATCCAATACAACCTTTCTTTTTGTTATATATTTCGCCAACTCAGTTCTGTTTATTTGAGGAACTAACTCAGTTACTCTTTTGACCTTTTCGTTCAATTTACGACTAAAATCTTTACTGCCGGGAACCAATTCCCCTAAAGAATCAATCATAGATTTAACCCCAGCATCTTGTTTAGCCTCAATATCTGCATTGTACTCATAAACTCGTTTTAATATAACTTGATCTGAATCACCTGCTTTATATCCTACTTTGTTTAGAACATTTCTATCTAATGAGAACATTTCGGCAAGTTCATCTATTTTGTTATCTTGATTACTCTTTGCTTTTCTAAAATGTTCATAATGATTAATAATAGATGTGGTTGCTTGCTCTTGAATGTCATCAACTAATATTTCTTCTTGATTAGTAAATAAATTCCGATTTTTCAGAAAGTCTTTTCGTGAAGATAGAAGCAATTGTCCCCTTACATCAGTATCTTTATCAGTCAAGTAAGAACTGGATATAAGAAACAGATAATAATTATTCCCGATTTTGGGAGCTTCACTCATAAAAGAGAAATCAAAACCTTGCACATCTACGGTTTCGTTCTTACTTGTTAGCTTTACTTCATTTTTCTTTTGTATACCCACAGGTAAATTAAACGATTTTATTTCAAAATTTTCAGTTTTAGAGAGTTTGACTAAATCATTATCTACTGACATCTTAGAATAATTCACCTTTATAGAATCCTCATAATCAGGCTTAGGTATATCACTATCTTTAATAAAGCAATCTTTTGACTTATCATGAACATTGTTTATGTACTGCTCAAATTTAAACTCTTGAAAATTACCCTTTTTCAAACAAAAGCGACTCAGATAATGGATAAAAACAGATTCTTTTATCACCTGCGGAGAAAGCTCATTATATTTAATTTTATCATCTTCGTCTATAGGATAATAGAATGACACACTCGTTCCTGTAGGAGTATCTTCCTCTATTTCAAGTTTATCTCCTATCCATATAACAGAATGTCGATTAGGCAAATAGAATTTTTTGGAAAGTACAATTCTACGCTTATATTTCTTCCCTCCTTCTTCAAAAATACTATAAATATCAGTATTGTAGAAAAAATGAAGGTACTGTATTCTTCCTGTACCCAGATTATTCTGCCCTTTTGATTCATCAAATAAACATTTTAATCTACTTAGATTATCTTCTGTAAATCCTTTACCAGTATCACTAATTTCCAATGAAAGAAAGTCTAATTTGTCGGATTTTAATGTCTTGGCGAAATATAGTCTTATTGTAATACAATCTTCTGCTCCATTAGTAACTTCTAATGAATTACTAATAGCTTCAAACATCGGTTGTAAAAACGACGAATGCTTTTTGATATGTTTCTTCATTAAAGAGGGATACGCAATCTCTTGGATGAAGAAAGAGCCATTTGTAAGTTCTTTATACATAATCGCTATATTATTTAACAACTGGATAATACAATTCTATTGATATGAAATCTCAATATCGTGAAATTTCGTTTAGCAAAACTACACATAAAAAAAGACTTAGAAGCCATTTTCTAAGCCTTTCTTAAAATATTCATTTAAAACAGCTTACTATCAGTGATTCTGTTCTAACCGTCTAACTATCTCCGACTCCTTATACAGAATCTTTCCCTGTAATTTGATAAACTGAATTTTTCCTGTCTCCCTCCAGTTTTGGAGAATACGGGAAGATATACGGAATAGTTGGCAGACATCTCGGTTTGTGAGGTACTTTTAACCGTTCAGGTACAGAGTATGATTTTGTAGGGTTTGTTTAATGGTGGCTGGCAATTCATCTAAAGCCGTAAAGAACAATCCGATTTGCAGAGATTTGTTGTCGAGTATATCCAGATTATTAGTTTTTCATATAATCACCCAACGAAGCAATAGTTAGTATATCCAATCTCGAAGAATAAAAAACCGAAGTTCTTTTGCCACTGAGATACACAAAATAGCCCTGTTCATCCTCCTGAATCTCATACGTTGATGGGCTTGCCTGTCGGGTATTTTTGTTCATATAGACGATACTTAATTGGTGATTCTCACCGTTTCGATGAATCATTACGGTAGGATTCAAGTTAATACTTTCCCAGTTGCCGACTAATATATCTAAATCAAAAAAATTTCTTTCCATAGCTGCTATTTCTTGGTTTGTTGCTGATTGATAAACTGCTTGATGTCGGTAGTTTTATAGTAACACTTTTGCCCGATTTGTGAATAGGGCAAAACTCGCGTATCTCGGTAGGTTTGCAGAGTACGGGGAGAGATTTTAAGCAGTTCGCAAACTTGCCTGTTATCTAACCAGTATTCGGCACTCCTGTTCTGTCCGCAAAGCGTGTTCACTTGTTTGGCAAAATCCTCAAACCTCTGCAGCATCTGTTCAAAGGTTCGTTTTTCGATAGCTACAATTTCCATATTGATGTTGTTTTAGATTGTTATAAACTCCTGTCATTGCAATGATTTGCAGCAAAGAAAGAGAGAAAAGCAACTGCTTCGGGGAACTGTGTATGTAATAGATTGAACTGGTAGCCGATGTCCTTGCCACTCACTTCAATCAATATATTTTTTCCTTTTTTTCTCTGATAAACATCCTACATATGGAAAGAATAAATAAGGCAACACTTTTTGGAAATTTACTCTTTTGAGGAACGAAAAAGGAAGAAATTTTCAAAAACCGCTTGCGGATCGGTGTTGCCGTTTTATTCTTGGAATATATCTTTGTGTTCAGATAAAGAAAGGATTAATTAAGATTATTCCATTGAAAAATAAGATATTAGATAGATTACTGCTATTGCGTAATTCTCGCCATCTATGGAATAAAAGCCTAATTTTTTGGCAAATGTACTGCTTTTGATGTTGGCACACTCAATGCCGATATAATTGAAACCATATTTCCGGGCTATTCCGGTCAAAAGCCTAAGAAAGTGTGTTCCATGTCCTATCCGCTCTTTACTGAAACCCAATCGGGCGATAATCAGGCAATCAGGTGGAAATCGGCTTTCTATCCTCCTGATACGCAAATACAAATCTATCCGGCTATTTCTTCGGGTGGCAATTATATTATCCACCGTCAGGCAAACGAGCGATTTACGATACTTGAAATGTTCCATTAAGTAGCGGTCTATATCGGCTCTTAATTCTTCGTATTCAATCATCTTCTTATTCCTTTCTTCTTTTTCTTCTTGCGTTTCTGTGCCTGTAATTCTTCCGCTAATGTTGCATCGTAATTATTGCCATCTCCCAATGAAAAGATAGATAACAGAGAATCACCGCTTTTATTATCTCCCTGATTAAAAGAATGTTTCTCGTTTTGCTTACTATCAATATTGTAAGAAATCATGTTTTCTTTTTCACCGGATTGGAATACTTCTTTTTTATTTTCGCCAGCAAAATGTTGTTTTGTTTCTTTCAACTCCTGTTCCTGTAATTCAATCTGTTCGGAAACAGAACCGTTCTTCATCGTATTGGCATACTCAAAGGATTCTGATAATTGGCGGTTATAGCCGAACAGTCTATCAAACCCTTGTTCTGCCTGCTGGAACAGGTTCACACGGTCAAAACCACCTTTGATTACCCCGTTCTTGGTGTCCTTGTGGTTGGTTAGCGGAGATAGCTTCTTTTTATTAGCTTGGTCTTTCCGGCTGACAATCAAATGGCAGTGCATATTCAGTTCATTGTCGGAACGGCTACGGTCGAAATGTATCTTCCCGTAAAACTTTATATCCGCTTCGGATAGTCCTTTATTGAAGTTCTTGGCGTATTCAGGAATAAAGACTTCCCGAATATACCGTTTCATTGCTTCGGCTTTCTCCTGCTCGGTGTTTCCCATTGCCCGAAGTTCGCTTTCCGATGGGCTGACATGGATAGCGAAAAACTTTGCATCCGTTTTCAGCAGTTGCCCGATATTAGTATCTATATCCTTAATAACCTTTGATTTGTAGATATTATCATCCGTCAGGTTGAAAAAGCCTTCGGTATGGATACCTTTCTCTATCCGTTCTAAATCTTCATGTTCTAGATAATTAGATAGCTGTCGGCTACTTCCTGCATTGTTGTATGTTCCACCCGATGATGGGGCAAAATCTATGTGCATGGCTCTATGTGTTTATCAGATTGATAATCTCTGCCTTTAGGTTCTCTTTCCGTTTACTATCCATTACTCCACAAGCGGATAACTCCGAATAGAGTTGTATTAGATTTAGTAGCTTCTTATAATCTCGTTGGTGTATCTGATAGAGTGCGTTTAGTTGCTTCCCTTGCTGGTTGATTACGTCAGCGTGTTTGCTAAACTGTTCACTTACTTTTTGCAATACGGCTGTTTGTTTTCCCTGACTGGTTTCCAGCCAAGAAAGAATAAGAGTTTCTAATGTTTTGCCAATGGTATCAAACCGAACGGCAATAGAATTGGCGGTTCGCACCATCGGATTGAGTTGTTCTTCCTCGTAGTGTCGGATGAAGCGGATAATATCATCCTGCCGTTTGTTTATCTTCGCCAGTTCCGATTTTACGGATTCCGGTGCTTCCGATGGGTTGATACAGGCTTTATCAATATAGACAAATGCCAACCTGACTATTTCCCCTTTTTTCAGTGAATAGCGTTTACATAGCTTATCTATTAACTTACTCGTTAGTCGGTCTATTCCGATGGTGGTAAGTGTGGGTATATTATTGGTCTTATCCATGATTATAACTTTTTTATAAAGAAAGTGAGGTTTATTTAGTTGATGATAAGCAGAATAGATTTTTCACTTATAATCACTGTTATAAATGGTTACGAATGTAACCCATTAAAGCCGAAGGCTTTGCCCCGCAGGGCAAGAGGGAAGAACAGGACTTGTCCAGTTCCCTCTTGCTTCATTTAGCGAAACGAGCCGAGCCACAGGGCGAGGCGGTTTCTGCTAAATGGGCATTGTTAGCACTTCATTGGGCGGTAATATTACCCACCTTGTTTTGCTTCGGTTTGCTTATCGAGTTGGTTTTCCTTTTTGAACCGTTCGTAAGTCTTGCAATCAGCATTTTCTTGAATAAATGCCCGGATGTCGGCTGCACGGTAATAGGTCTTATGGCTTATCGTAAAGTAAGGAAGTTTGCCACTTGCCCGATACCGTTGTAGGGTTCGGAAAGATACTTTTAGAAGAAAAGCTAAATCCTGATTGTCGAGTATCTTATCATTTTCGTCCAGTACGTTGTCGGTATCGATAAGCGATTTCAGGTCTTGCCCAATTTCGGAGAGCTTCTTTGACAGCCGTTCCATCCACTTGTAGAAGTTTTCGTTGTCTATATACATTTTGCTTCATTATTAAATTCAACATTAAGATTACCAATCGATTGATGAAGCAAAGGACGGCAGAATAAAGAACTAAAAATAGAGGAGTCCGGTATTGACCCCTCTATATTATAAATGCAAATTATTATTTATCAACCTGTTGCAAATTCATCTTTTTTCATCTTTATTTTTCAGTGCTTCCGCTTGTCGTTTCTTATATTCTTTAATAAGGACGGCTTTTAAAGCATCCAATGTTTTGGTGAGATTACATGATTTGCGTTTGAAGAGTTCGCTTTGACGGTCATAGATACCGTTAAAACTAAATCCGAAAGCCTGTTCAAAGACTTCCGAAAAAGCAATGATAGTTGGATTCTTGCCTGTGTTGTCGATGATACCACCCAACAACATCAAAGCTGAAAGAATTTCAGTCATACCCATAATTCCAAGATGTTGGAACTTAGGTATGACCGATAAAGGTGATTCAAATGTCAATGGAGTTGCCAAAGGAAACGATTCAAGATGTGTAATTTTGAAATTTAGTAGTTCCAGTTCTGTGCTAATAATTGCCAGTGTCTTTTGTAAGAATAGCTTTTTAAGCGCATTTTTCCCCCTGCCCGTAAAGAGGTACTGTTTCGAGTGAGGCTATCTCAATACGGGTAGCTACAAGAATACGGTAGACTGTGGAATAATCACTTCCATCCCCCACGATTCTTATTTGTTCAACAAATTCGCCATAAGCATTTTGCATTTCTTCGTTACTTACTTCCTGTGAGGTTTCAGACAATAGTCCGAATATCCTCATTTGTAATAAATCATTCATAAGCATAAATTGATTGTAATTAATTGAATTATATCAAGGAACAGCCTTGTATACTGAATGATTAATGCATTAATTGAATATCCCCTCTTTTATTTGCTTAAGAATGTAAACTTTAACTCCGTGTTTTTCTCCGTCCGTTATAATGTCTTCAAACATTTTCTTCATTTCATCAGGTGAATGCTGGGTATGCCCGTCAAACATAAGGCATAATGCTTCATTACCATAAACCTTCTTGGCTATTGGAATTGCAATAAAGAAAGGTAAAAAGTAAAGCCCATTAGCTTTTACTGCTTTCGGATTATAACCTAACTTTTGACATACCTCTAACCCTTCTCTGATAGCCTTTATTGCTTCCTTTAGAATATCAGAGTTGCTCGCAAAATTCCGTCCGCTTTTAACTTTCATGATTCCCGCAGACAATCCAGCAGCAACTGCATAGTGGGTTATAAGCCAAATTTTAATTTGATTGTATATAATTGGTTTGAGATTGGCATCTTCAAATGCATCAGCTATTTTCCGTACTCGTTCAGATATTTCTCCATTCGGTTCTCCTAATGGAGTATGCGATTGTTTTAATCCAGAAATAGCACTATATATACAACCTGCATCTCTGCCACCGCCTACCATAAAGGGAAATCCGAAAAAATATTGTTTCTCGGAAAGATATTTATTAATGCTATCCAAATCATCAATCCACATGTTTTGAAAGAAAAGAATATGAGCGTTTCCTGCTGACTTGGAGAGAACAGGTAGTATTTCTTTCAAATGAAGATTGTTTGTTGTTACAATAATGTATTCAAAATTGTTATCTGCTGACAAGGAATCTATAACATCAGGCTTAAAAACAATATCCTCTATTTCCTTTTTTCCTCCTCTAAAATCTGCACAGTGGATATGAATGCCTTCTTCCTTTATAGCTTGTTTCTTTTCAGGTCTAACCAAAACAACTATTTCGTGACCCGCTTTTGATAATTGCCAACCGTAGGTAGTTCCTACAATTCCCGCTCCGTAAATTAGTATTTTCATATTGGGTTGCTTATATTCTTATATCTACAAAAAAAGATTGAAACAATGACCTATTATCAGAATAAGGGTCTGCATTTGATAAAAACTCATTCGGAGTGTAACCTGACAGAAATTTCACTTCTCTTATTAAATGAGATTTGTCGTAATATCCACATTTGCAAGCAATTTCATTTAGATTTGCTGAAGAATTCGTTTGCAACGAATATAGCGTTTTTGAAAATCGGTTTATCTGAATGAACTCCTTTGGGTTTAATCCTACATATTCTGAAAAAAGTCGTTTGAATTGTTTATATCCAAGACAAGCTCTGTCAGCCAATTTAGAAATATTGCTTTCTCCCATTTCTATTGATTGAATAACTGAAGTATATCGCTTATAGTTATAATCTTCGCCACTATTGAGATATCCTAACAAAAAATTCTCTATCAAACAGACAACTCTTTGCTCATCAGGAGTGTCAAGCAAACGTATTTCTAATTCTTTAAATCGTGGGCTTAGTAAGTCCAACCCGACATTTTGTCCTTTAAGCTCACTACCTGACATATTCAATAGCATTTTAATACCAATAGGCTGGAAAACGACTATTACGATATTCAGATTGTCAAAGCACATATTTACGGGTCTAACGGATTGTCCAAAAAGATATGACTTCGGATACAAGCCATATTCTTCCGAATAGATATTACCTCCCCGATTAAATATTAGTCCTGCGTATCCAGAAGGAATAGCACGTTGTTTGCCTTGACATGTGCTATCTGCGGATAGAAACCAATATTCCTTGACATACGGTGCAAGTAATGGTGATGGCGATATAGACAAAAATCTCTCCATATAAACAATTTAGGCAAAAATAAAGCATATTATTTAAGATTGCGGTGTACAAAAAGGACATTTTTGCTTTATTTGTAGCAATATGAAGCAACTTTCTGCTTCGATGGGGATATTTTCAATATAATAGTCAATAAAACTATTCTTTAAATTTCCAAATTACGACGATTCTCCGTATATTTGTAGTAGGAAATGTGTTGTGAAGAATTTCGCCGCAAAGCAGTGCAAAAATTTGGTGGAGCAATAGCGGGAGATTACTTCTTTTTTGAAAATATATCTATAAGAAATACAGCCACTTAAGTCAAAATGACGATTTCTGGTGGCACCACTTTGAAGAAAATATGATCCTTGAATTTCCATGAGATTCAAGGATTTTTCATTAATGCCCCTACCAAATAGCTTATTAACTATGATCGACTCACAGTATATATTCCCGGCAACTCTTTCTGCCCTGACAATTTTGGCAACGGTATTGAATTTTACAGCACATTTTTCGAATAGTGAATATCTTTCATGGAAGGTGTTCAACAGAATATCACTTGCTACCCTTCTCTCCATGACCGTATGTATTTTCGCCTGGATGATTCACTCACGAGCCGGGATGCTATCATCGCTTCAATTAGTAGAAAATAATCTGGGAAATATGGCGCTAACTATTCTGGGAAGTATGTTTGTCGTATATCAAGATTTTATATTGTTCAGGAATGTATTGTCCTGGATAGGACGTGAAGCATTGCCAATGGATTTAAGCTATTCCTTATACGCTATTCTTGTTCCATTGGTAGTGATGATTATCAAAATCCCATTCGACAGTCCGCTGGATATGTTTCCCAAGAATAATATATGGGGAGCGTTATGTTTCGACTTCGGCTTCTGGCACTTTATGACAGCACTTTCACTGGTATATGCCGTTATTATGATTGTTATTCAATTCATCCAGTTCGTTACCGCACTACGGCAACACGGTAAACGTCTTCTACTGGTATGTGTAATCTATTTTCCGGTAATGTTTTCCTTATTCATATTATCAATGTATGCCGTAATAGGAGTGGTGTTTCTCTTCATCATAAAATTTGCATTGGCTCTTATGGAAGAGAATAACAAAAAATAAATTAAATAACAATTATTCTATATACATCAAACATTTATTGTCCTTCTTCTTAAAACGCTTCAACCGTTCCAGCCTCTCGCTTTCACTTTCTTTGGCAGGAAACGTTATCTGACCAGTGTCCTTGTCATAATCATATAATTCCCGCGCAGGAACCACATAAACTTGCTCCGGAGCATCATTAAGCCATCCAAAACCAAAAACGTAAAACAGGCTTTTTATCGGACGGTTCAGTTGGTTAATATTCATATACACCTCATACTTCTCAATATCTTTCCTTTCAAGATAAAATCCTGCTTTACTTCTCCATTTACATTCTACGGCAATTATCTCCCCGACCTCATAAATAGCACTCCTATCTACAGCACATTCCAATAACAAATCCGGAGATGAAGAAGACAGAGGCCGGTATCCCTCAACATATTTATCACCTCGCCAATCCAAAAGCCGCCAGAATATTTTTCCTGCATTCAGGTCGGAGCACCCATCTTTACTGATATTGGAATTTTTCACAACCCACTCTTCAAATCTATCTCCCAAATATTTATTCTTGTTCCTTTCTTTAAAGTATTGAAAGGTGTCCATAAACCGATATTGAAAAGCATTCACACAGTCATCAATAAACCTATTTAATATTTTCATTACCATAACAAACTGTTTCTATATCATTATTCATGAGGATGTTTCAGCGAGCTTCATTACTCCGGTACAGATGTGACTCACAAGAAACCATCTGCAAAAATAAAGCAATATTTATTTCAAACAAATATTTACAAATAAAGAATAAGCATTCTTGATTACAAAACACAAAACAAACATCAAAATAAAAAATCAGACTTTTTTCTGTTTTTTCCCAATTCTTTCCAGATTCCTGTCCCATCTTTGCAGTACA
>OBYF01000922.1_pt1 | contig 12121 bp, 6 predicted proteins | sample 1495471 | NCBI WGS metagenome assembly OBYF01 (sample SAMEA2580185, study PRJEB22360) | human gut metagenome | biome: human gut; feature: human-associated habitat; material: faeces | place: Denmark | collected 2008/2010
CTGCCGCGCCCGCTTCTGCGCTTCAAACTCATCGGCATGCTTCCAATGCTCACCGTATTCATCGTACTTCTTACGTTTTTCCGGATCGCTCAACACTTCATTAGCCTCGTTTATCTCCTGAAACTTATCCTTTGCGCTCGGGTCGTTCGGATTTAAATCCGGGTGATACTTACGGGCCAACTTACGAAAAGCCTTCTTTATATCATCTTGAGAAGCACTTTTGTCAACTCCTAAAATTTTGTAATAATCTATATAGGCCATGCTTTTATATTTTAAACGTTTCACTACTATAAACGTTCACAAATAACACGCCAACATAGTATTTAGGTTCAATTTTTAAGAAATCTTCATACTCCCATTCCTAAAGCAAAGCCACCGGCATCCGAAACCAAAAACAGGAACCTTTGCCCTCTTCCGACTCGGCACCGATCGTTCCTCCCAAACGCTCTACAATGACACGACAAATAGCCAGCCCCAATCCGGTGCCCTTCACAAAAGTATTCAGCTTCACAAACCGTTCAAACACCTGTTCTATTTTATCAGCAGCAATACCAATGCCGGTGTCTTTACAAAAAAAGTATATCTCATCTTTTGTTTCATCCAACCGATAGCCTATAGATATGGTTCCCCGTTCGGTAAACTTCATGGAATTGCTAATAAAATTAATCATCACTTGTGACAGACGAAGACGATCCGTCATTATTGTACACTCCGGTACTCTTTCCGTAAACACAATCTTCACATCTGCCGAGTGCTCTTTTTGATTCATCTGCTGACAAATAGAGTCTAACAGTTGATTTACATCAGTCGTGGAATAAGAAAAGTCCATAGTACCCGCCTCGATCTTCGACAAATCGAGAATATCATCTATCAGTTGCAAGAGCAGTTCGTTATTCACTGCAATTATCTTCATGTATTCCTGCTTCTCCTCCGGATCATCTATTTGGGAAATCATATCGGAAAACCCCACAATCGCATTCAGAGGTGTACGGATTTCATGACTCATATTGGCAAGGAAAGCAGACTTCAGCCGATTCGATTCTTCTGCTTTCTCCTTGGCTTCCCGCAACGCCTGGTCAAGCTTTAATTTCTCCGTTATATCTTCAAACCGTAACAAACCGCCTATCACCTCCTTATTATCATCAGCATACACAGGAGTGCCCGTTACCTCAAAATCAACACCCTCCACCCGTACGGTGTGGCGCACAATTCTTTTCTGCTCGATCGCTTCTTTGAAAGCACAAGGTTGGTCTCGCAAAGCACTGGTCCGATAACAGATCATTCCGGGGGTGTAATGCCGTCCGGAAACCAGATTTTTCAGATGCGTCGTCTCTTCCCATTGTACCCTATAATCTTTATCAATATAAATCAATCCGAAATCAATACTCTTCAATGCCAAGTTCTGTTTCTTAATGGCACTTTCCAACTGATTTTTGGCAATCAGCAACTCTCTTTCATATCTTTTTAACTGACTGATTTCCCATCGGGTTACCAACAACCACCTACCGGACACCCCACGGGAAAATATGGATTTCATCACAATCGTATCATGATCGACTCCATCGGTAGTGACATAGTGTTCCTCTGCACGATAAGGCTTACCTATTTTGACCAAATCTTCATCAACAGCCCGGTAATACCGTCCCCGCTCCTTGCCGTAGATGTCATAATCACTACGTCCGACAGCATCTTCACACTTAATGCCCGACTGTAACTCGGATTCTTTGTTCCAATAAGCATATTTGAATCCATTTTCAATATCCTTTACCATCACAGGAAAGGGAAGATTATCGAGTATGTCAAACAGAAAACGGTGATAATCCCGTTCTTTTACCCCCTTACTTCGCAACTCATGAAGTTTATACAATAAACATACGATTACTACCCCCATTAGAACCAGCAATCCATAAAGCCATAAATGAGTCATCACAGCCTCATTCCCCAAAGATACATTGTGAGTCATAAATCAATGCCGTATTTATGCGGTAAATATATGCATTAAGTTCAGAATATTTTCCAAAACGTCAAGTTATATTTTCCAAGTATTTCAAAACTTAAGATTTCAATCCGAAATTAATTATCATAAAAAAAGGTTCGCACCTGTGAAAGTCCGAACCTTTATTATTTTATCCTTAAACAAAAAAATATCAGGAATTCAGCAAAAGAATAAAACGGTCGATATCATCCTCTGTCGTGTCAAATGAAGTAACCAGGCGAATCTCATTGTTCTCCTCATTCCAAAAATAGAAAAAATAAGATTCAAGCATTCTGTCTATCACAGAACGGGGCATAGTAAGAAACAGTTGATTACTTTCCACCTTTTGAGTAAAACAGACACCGGGATAATCTTTCAAAGCATCATAGAGCCTACGCGCCATACGATTGGCATGAGATGCATTTTTCAACCAAAGATCATCCGTGAGATAAGCGGTGAACTGGCAAGAGAGATAACGCATCTTCGAAGCTAATTGTGCCGACTGCTTACGGATAAACCGCGCTTCCTCTTTCAAGGCATCATCAAAGATGACCACGCACTCTCCCATCATCAGTCCATTTTTGGTACCGCCGAAACTAAGCACATCGATCCCGCAATCTACCGTCAACTCTTTCAGAGAAAGACGAAGGGCGGCACAAGCGTTGGCAATACGGGCACCATCCATATGGACACGCATCCCGTATTGATGGGCCAACAAAGTAATTGCTTTCAGCTCATCGGGAGTATACACAGTGCCTAATTCGGTACACTGGGACAGATAAACAGCTCCCGGCTGGGAATGATGTTGGTCGCCAAAGCCATGAAGATATGGACGAATCAACTCCGGAGTGAGCTTTCCGTCCGGAGTTGCCACCGGCCGGATCTGACAACCGGTCATCTTTACGGGAGAGCCGCATTCATCCACATATATATGTGCAGTCTCGGCACATAGGATAGATTGATAAGGACGCGTCATCAACTGCAAGGCAACGACATTGCTGCCCGTACCGTTAAAAACAAACAGGGGCTCACAGTCGGCCGTAAATGTTTCTCTGATTTTCCGGACAGCTCCTTCCGTCCAAGGGTCATCACCATATCCCAATGCATGATTCTGATTCGCCAAAGCCAGTGCTTCCATCACCAAAGGATGTACACCGGAATTATTATCGGATGCAAAACTTCTCATATTTTCCTTCAATTGATTTTCCTATGCAAAGGAACGGAATTCTTTTTAAAAGAAACAACCCGAAAAGAAATTTATAAAAAAAGAGAGCCGGTTTCCACATCCATATGGAATCGGCTCTCCTGTTTGTTATCCTGAATACTAAAACTTAATGAAACAAAGTTACCGGAGTTTGAAAATCTTCTCCTTTCCCGGCCATTACAAAACCTTTATTATTCCAAATACGCGGATATCCACCAATATTATTGTTAATAAACAACAATCGGAAAGCGTGTTTGCCCTTCTCCAAAGCAAGAGATGTACGCGTGTGTGAATGACGTACCAATTTACCGTCATTACTCAATACCACTTTACCGTCTATCTGCAACTCGTCCATCTCGGTAGATACATAATAGACTCCGTCTTGAGGCACATCAAAATATCCGGTATAGCAGAATGCCCCCTTATCTTCTAAAACTGGTTTCAAATTGAAATCGTCTACTATCTTTTCATCCTTCCAAGCAGCGTTTTCCGTATCTTTCACAAAATAAAAATCACCCTCTGCATACATCAAAGACACTCCCGGTTCAGTCCTCTCTTTGTAAGACGGCCATAAGGGTTCTTTCACTACTTCTATCGTACGCACTCTGCTCATTTTGCCCGAAGAAAGAAGGGTTGCAATACGTATAGTCTGATTGCCGTCTACAACAATGGGAGCGCTGTAGCGTTTGGAATGAACCGCCGGTTCGCTTCCATCCAGTGTATATACCATCGGAAGATTGCGGCTATTCGAGAAACTAAGCGTATCCGGACCGACAATTGCCACACGATCGGCCATCGGCCCTTCGGGCAATGGAATGTGATAATGAATATGATGTTCGTCCAAGCGTACCAATTGATTATCCAGACGACGTTCAAAAGATGCATAATCTTTTCTATCGGCAGGTGTCCAGGTAAGTTCCGCTACCGCCAACAGTCTCGGATAAAGCATGTATTCCGTATGATCCGGATTGACGGCATATTCTGCCCACATATTACCCTGTGCTCCTATCACATGTGAGCGTTGTTCCGCCGGTATTTTTTCGGACGCAGGATTGTAATGATAGGTTTTGCTCAGCAAAGTCTTAAAATTAATTGTAATAGGCTCCACTTCGATATTCCCCTGCCCAAAATCCAAATACAACCATTTGGCAGGTGTCATTATCACATCGTGCCCCATGGAAGCGGCCTCGATACCACCTTCCTCCCCACGCCACGACATTACGGTCGCCGTAGGTGCCAGTCCGCCTTCAAGAATCTCATCCCAGCCTACCATGCGCTTACCATGTGCCAACACTACTTTCTCGATCCGGTGTACAAAATAACTCTGTAACTCATGGGCATCTTTCAACTTTTCATCCCGCATGCGCTTCCGGCACTTCGGACAAGCATTCCACCTCACTTTGGGACATTCGTCTCCTCCTATATGAAAATATTTACCTGGAAATAAAGATGCGACCTCATTGATTACATCTTCCAAAAATTTAAAGGTCTGTTCATTACCTGCGCAATATACATCCTCTTCCACCCCCCACTTGTTTCTCAACTGGAAAGGACCACCGGTACATGATAATTCCGGATAAGCCGTCAGAGCGGCCAAAGCATGTCCGGGTAATTCGACTTCCGGAATGACCGTTATAAACCTTTCTGCCGCATAAGCAACCACCTCCTTAATCTGTTCCTGTGTATAAAAACCTTTGTGTATACTTCCGTCAGCATTACGACGCACTGAACCCACTTCGGTAAGGCGGGGATATTTCTTTATTTCAATCGTCCACAGATGATCATTCGTAAGATGCCAATGAAAACGGTTCAGCTTAAACATAGCCATGATATCCAACTGCTTCTTAACAAAAGCCACATCATGAAAATGCCGGCTGACATCCAACATCATCCCGCGATAGGAATAAGCCGGTTCGTCTTCTATCTCGACACACGGCATGACCCATGCAATATTATTTATAACCTGTCCACTCTCTATCTCGGCAGGCAAAAGTTGCATCACCGTCTGCATCCCATAAAAAATTCCTTGCGGGGACTGCGACCGTACCCAAATTCCTTCAGGAAGCACGGATAATTTATACCCTTCTTCTTTCAGGTTTAAAGTAGTATCCAAAGCCAGACGAATATAATTCCGTTCTGCTTCCTGTCCGTCAGCAAGTTGATAACCGGTAGATTGCTTTATCTTGTATTTAAAATAACCGGCAACCGCATCGAGCGTATCATTATCGATAATAAAAAGCGTGTTAGGATTTAAAACAAATTCTCCCGTCTGTTGAGTGATTCTCTCAGGTTCGGGAATTATGTGAAGACCTTCATTATAAGGTTTCACAACCATCTTCTCCCCACAAGCAAAAAACACCAAAGAAAAGAGTGGTATCAGACAAAAAGGCTTGATTCTCATATATCACAGATTTAATTAATAATTATTTTTTCAGTTTCAATTGTCACCATAGTTCATACGCACATTTACAACCTCTTGATTATCGACCGGTACTTCCAGATTCTGATATCCCTTTTTACTAAATATCAATACTTCCTTATTCCCTACATCCATCCGATAGCAGCCCCTGTCATCGCTCTTCCCAAGAAGTTCTCCCGTGCTCTTGGCATAAATATTTACCTTCCCTATCAAAGTGGCCTGTACATCCCTTACTTCTCCATGAACGGAAATCGTCTTGCTGCTCTTTAGTATTTTTTGTTCTTCTACCAAAGCGGTGGATACAAATTCACCGACGGAGACTACTTTCGATTGAAGAATATTGTCTGACGCAGCCCCCACCTGTAACTCAAACTCTCCCGGTTCAACTACCCTTTTATTTCCGGCATTTACAATATAAAGATCGTTCACTGCGACTTTCAGTTTCACCGTTTCTGTTTTTCCAGCCTCAACATCCACTTTCTTAAAATCCCGCAGTTGCTTTACAGGAGTTACCACGGTACTAACCTTATCATTCACATACAACTGCACGACCTCTTTCCCTTCTCTCTTTCCTGTATTTTTAATATCGACATCAATGTATATCGTATCATTGAGTCCATAATGTTCTTTGTCTGTCCTTAGATTCTTATATACAAAAGAAGTATAAGTCAGCCCATGACCAAAAGCCCAAAGAGCGTCCGGAGAGGAAAACACATAATCTCTTCCCGGAGATTCATAGCTTCCGGGATTTTTGTAAAAGCCCTTGTCGGAAGGAAGATAATTATAATATACCGGCAAATGTCCCGTAGTCTGAGGATAAGAAAAAGTCAGTCTTCCTGATGGAGAAATGCTTCCAAACAAAATATCCGCAATCGAATTTCCTGCTTGTTCTCCTGCATACCATTGTGTCAAAATAGCCGGAATATGTTTCTTCTCCCAAGATATGGCAAACGGTTTTCCGGTTACCAATACCAACACTACCGGCGTTCCGGTCTCATACACTTCTTTAATCAACTGCCCCTGTACTCCCGTCAGGTTCAGATCATTCAAATCAAAACCTTCACCACAGGTAGAACTTTTATAATCACGTGCAAGGGCCGCACTGGCGCTTCCACAAAACAGAATCGCCACTTCACTCTTCCGTGCCGCTTCTACGGCCTCCTTTATTCCACCGGCATTCAATGAAACGAGATCGCATCCTTTCGCATAACGGACAGTAGCCTTACCGCCCAATAATCGCCTGATTCCCTCCAACGGGGTAACGCCGTCTTTGTTATTACGACTCCATGTATAATCTCCGAATTGTACCTGGTCTGCATTAGGGCCGATCACCGCAACAGACTTCAACTTATCGGCATTCAAAGGCAAAAGCCCATTCTCGTTTTTCAACAGGACAACCGATTCATCCGCTATCTCTTTCGACAACCGTATGCTTTCTGCCCCATGCATCTCACTATGAGAATACTGTTCGCCATAAGGGTCTTCGAAAAGTCCCATTTTAAACTTGGCGTACAATACCCGGCGAACAGACTCATTCAAAACCTCCTCATCCAACTTCCCCTTCTGTATCAGGCCGGCCAACAAAGGATAACAATTACTGGAAGCCTCTACATCGAGCCCGGCAGTGAAAGCCTGCATAGCCGCTTCTTCCGAATTATGCGCCACGCGATGAAGAGTCTTCAACATTTCAATGGCTCCCCAATCCGAATATACATACCCTTTAAATCCGAACTGTCCGCGCAATACCTCTGTCAATAAATAATGCGAAGCAGAATTCGGCACATGATTCCATGAATTATAAGTAGACATAACCGCCAACACAGGAGTATTACGAATCACCATCTCGAACGGTTTCAAATATACCTCATGCAAATCCCGAAGCCCACATTCTACAGAAGCCAGATTCAAACCGCTCAACGGATTACCATGAGGGCCATAATGTTTCAGCATCGGAGAAATACCGTTGTCCATGTATCCTTTCACTTCGGCAATGCCAAACAACCCGCATAATACAGGATCTTCTCCGAAAGATTCTTCCACACGTCCCCACCGCAAATCTCTTACCACGTCGATGCAGGGTGCCAATACCTGATGCATTCCCTGTGCATGAAGGTCTTTCGTGATCATTGCCGCTTTCCGGTAAGCAAGTTCAGGGCGGAAAGTACTCCCCATGGCTATATTCTGAGGATAAATAGTAGATCCCTCGTGTACCGAACCATGCAATGACTCCGCAACGGTAAACACCGGTATCCCCAAACGCGTATTCTCAACCATAAATTTCTGTATCAACTGCATATTCTTCTTACAGTTAACTCCTGTCAATGGAAATCCTTCTACAAACCCCCAGCCCACCCCGCCGGTAAATTTCCCGAGCTTTTCCATATCCAAGTCCTGACCATTGAATACATTCCATGAATGGATATGCCTGATTTGCGCTATTTTTTCTTCCAGAGTCATGCGTCCCAACAAATCATCCACCCTTTCCGATATCGGAAGAGAGCTTTGCCTATAAGACAATTGCTGGGCAAATATCATTCCCGGTAAAAGTAAAAAACCGGAAAGCAATAATTTCAATCGATTTCTTTTTATCATAATGTATTTGTTCTCGTTATTTCAGATATGCCTGTTCTATTTTTTTATAATAGCGTTTATGAAGTTCTTCGACAACCGGTATCGTCCCTTCCGGATTCACTTTGGAAAGATAGGTAGAGTTTGCCAAAACCCACTTCTCTTCCATCTCTGCAAAATCCGGATAAGGAAGTTTCTTACCATACAGTAAACTGGCTTTATAGGTTACATAAGCCTCCCAACGGGGAAGATAAAAATCACTCAACAGCCCGCTCCACTCCTTATTGGCATAATCATGCAGATCCGAATCCCTGTCGGTCCATGTCGTTACCAGCCTTTTGGCATTCGTAACGAAGCGTCTTTTTTCCTCAGGAGTACAACCTGCATTTTCGGCTTCCGTCAACCAAGTGCCAAGCATAAATTCCTTGCGGGTGGACAGCAGGCGGTCTTCATCCTTTATGACATCCAGAAATTCAGTGCTATATTTCATAAAGCCATTCTCATTCTTTTGATGAAATGCCTCTACCATTTCTTTATGCAGATACTTGGCATAATCGGATAGAACCTGCCGGGTGACATCGACAAGATCATATTCATAGGTATCGCAATGGTTAAATCGGTTTCTCGACTGATACAAAAACTCCCATGCCTCTACCATCTTTACAGGTTCATAAAATATCCTGGCATTGCCCCACGTAGACACATGATCGATCGTATCTGCAGGACGGGCGCAAATATAAGATTCTACCGGTCCGCCCAACTCATTATGGCATTCATAGACGGTTTCGGATAATATTTTCCACGCTTTATCACAGTTCGTATCTTCCATGCCATACCTATAATAAGTATAATTGGTCAACCATTGGGGAATCTGGATACTATCCGTTCTCCATGCCATATCATACACCATATCATAAACTACCGGAACCGTTCCGATACCCTCAGGAGCAGTCCCTATACCGCAAATATTTCTCCCCATCGGATGTTCTTTTGCAAAGACGGCTCCCGAAGCATAACTGCTCATTTTTCCATGCAGCCCGGTTTTTCCTCCGAAGTTAGGTAAAGCGCACCATATCCACCGGTGATCCTGATGCCCTTCCGGCTTATGAAGCATGGAAGTAGTGACTCCTCCCCACTGGGGACGTTCGCAGGCCATCAGATCCAATATGATTGTCTCACCGGGATTCAACCCGTCCATCAAGTCTTTTACCGGGTTATGCTGCCATCCCTGTAAGACCCAGACCGCTTTCGGGTTTACTTTCCGCATGGCCTGCAATATTTTCTGCGCGGCAAGTTTTACATGAATGCCTTCCGAAGTGCCACCCTCATGAAAAGGATCACCGCCAAAAAATTCCGCATCTCCAAATAATTTTTTCTGTTCTTCGTAATAAATAGCTGCCACTCTATCAAAAAGCGGGTCTGTCGGATCTAAAAAGGCCGGACGCTGATAAGTTTGCCACGTCCCCTGTTCTTTGATACGGGCATCGGGATATTTCTTTTTCAAAACATTGGGAACCATTCCATAAAATCCTTGAAATACCGGTTTCATCCCTAACTCCCTCATCCGCTTCAACATTTTCTGTTGCAGGTCCGTCTGTCTTGCAATAAATTCAGGACTCACGGGCCCACCGAATCCTTCCAGATTTCCCATGAGCCACCATGCTTCATAGCCTGCTCCCGGAAGGAACGCAGCTATATCCGTTTCACTGAAATTCAATCTTCTAAGCGTATTCTGCCATACGGCATATTCTCCGTACACAGCCATCAAGGGCATGTTGATCCCTTGAAGAGCCATCCGGTCGATCTCTGCCTCCCACCGTTCCCAATCCCAAAAGGCCATGGAATAGCTATAAGTACAATAATTCAAATAATAGCGGTAAGGAAAAGAAGCGTCAATCCTGATCTTTTCTTTCACCGGAGGCAACGGCTCCGGCAAGTCGGACAAATTATTACCGCACCACGAAACAGAACGGTGACAGTAGTTCCTAAGATAATGATTCAACCCACGTGCCATCGAGACGCCATTATTCCCTCTGATGATAATCTTATCTTCTGCAGCCTGCTCCAATTCAAAAAAATCAGAATCGGAAGGGAGCTGTTCAAAGACAAAAGAGGGGTTATTTGCCGGTAACAGACGTTCAGCCAACCCATATACCGGCTGGTCGGGTTTAGAAATCGAACATCCACAAAACAGGATGGATGTGAAGAATAATAGTACTTTCCGCATTAGAACATTTTTTATGAATTCAATCCCAATAATCTCTTTACAGTATGTCTCTTACGAGAGAGAGAAATTCGCAAGGGGGAAGAGACCATGCTATAAGAAATCAAACATTTATAATTTTACGTCAACAAAAACCGGATAATGATCCGAAACTGCACTTGTATCTACTTTTTTACCATCAATGGAAAGGCTGCGCACTATGTATGACTGGCCAACCTTAACCTTCGAAGCCTTTTTATTATCAAGTAAAAGTACATAATCGATCAAAGCTCCGCCATCCGTTCTTCCCGGAATGGAGTTACCGATCGTATCACTTATGATTTTAAACTGTTTCATCCACACAGGAAATGATATTCCACCTTTGGGCCAACGATGAGAATCATTTAAATCACCGGCAAGAAAAACAGGCTTTGTCTCATCTTTCACTAAATCACATACGGTTACAGCCCCTTCTTTACGCTTTTCATCATTAAGGTCGGAATGAGTACCAATAAAAACAAAATTCTTGAATTTTATTTTCACGGCAACCCTGGCCTCATCTCCCGGCAAAGGAATTACTTCAATGTTTTTGACAGACCGCTTTTTCCTGACCAGCACTCCACAGCCTATACTGCCATGATCGAATGAGGCGGCATTTCCATACACCGGTGTATATTCACTTCCTGTCGCATCTGCAATATCTTTCAACAGATACCGTCCTCCCCGGTGCAACGAAGCGCTATCGAGTTCCTGCAATGCTACAATATCGGCATCCAGAGCTTTAATTATCCGGGCCAGATTATGTACATTTTCTTCCGATATCGTTCCCGGGTCTGCGGCTCCCTTACAATAGTGCGTATTATAAGTTAACAAACGTATGGTACCTCTTTTCTTTTCATATTCCTGAGCAACCACACCAAAACAAAGGAATGACATTACAAATGTAAAAAATATTTTTTGAAACATGACCGTCGTTAGTTGTTTATTATCACTTGGTTATTCTTTTATCACTTTCCTCACCAAAGATTTACCGGCAGAAAATCCTTTTACGATATACACGCCTTTTGATAATCCGAATACATCCACTGTTGTTACATTTTCTCCTTTCATGCCCGCCATCTTCTGTCCGGTCAGTGCATACACGTCTATCTGCTCTAACGGCATCTCTCCCTGTATGCAGAATCTCTCTCCGACGCCATCAAAATAAACATTAAAATCCGGTTCTCCTTCTACATTTTCAATCGACGTAGAACCCGGAAGCCTGATATCGACAAATACAGGATAATGATCCGACACATTCTGCAGATTGACGATAGCGCCGTTGATCTCTATGGATCTCACTATATGTGTCTGTACCACTTCAATCCTCGAATTATTATAGTCATGGAAAAGGACATAGTCGATAAGCCCTTGGTCAGCGCCTTCTTCACCGTGCGGGCCGTTCCATACCGTATTACCTTTCGTATCACTGGCTATCGTAAACTTTTCCATATACATGGGAAAAGCAATACCGCCATTTCCCCAACGGTGGCAATCATTCAAATCACCAGCCAGAAAAACTGGTTTACGAATATAATCCAGTTCGTTATTGATTATATTCGCCCCTTGTATCCGCTTTGTGTCATTAAGGTCGCCATGAACACTTATGAAAACAAACTTATCCAAATCGGTTCTCACCGCTATGCGTGGCTCGTCGCCGGGCAAAGCGATCTTTTTTATTTTACTTATGGGATAAATCGTTTTTATAAGACT
>OBYF01000933.1_pt1 | contig 11994 bp, 10 predicted proteins | sample 1495471 | NCBI WGS metagenome assembly OBYF01 (sample SAMEA2580185, study PRJEB22360) | human gut metagenome | biome: human gut; feature: human-associated habitat; material: faeces | place: Denmark | collected 2008/2010
AGGGTAGGGGACATTCCTTTTCCAATTCCTCCACCGTGATCCGCACGCCCTGTGTTCGGAACCCGATCGCTTCCGCCGCCTCGCTGATACCGAGCATGGAGACCCCTTCTCGTGTGATGAAGGCTTTCTTCCGTAAGTTCTGGATCGAGTACCCACGACCATAGAACTTGGCGATCATACGGAGGCAGCTAGGACCACAGTCCATAGAATCCAATTGCTGATAATGTGGAAACGATCTTAGCATAAATTAAAACATTAGGATATAGACATGATTTAGTTCTTATACTTGATCAGCATTATGACGGGATTAGAATCCTCATTCAATTTCGCCGCGATTTCGTTTAGCCTGCCTTTGAGCTTCCCTTCTTTATAAGCCTCAATCAATTCAGGCGCATCAAAGGGATACCAGTTCGCAATATCTTGATTAATAGATGAAATCCAATAGATCGGTCTTTGATATAAAAAATCAGTATTATATATTTGATATTTGAATATAGAATCTTCCTGTTTGTCGTATACCAACCTACCCACCGGTATTTTTCTCGTTTTAATATCGAGTTTTTTTTCTACGGTTCTCATAAAATAATAACGGCTTGTCACCCCCTCTACAAAAAGAAATATTTCTGTATCCATGGAATATATAGAGGGCGTCCTCACGATAAAAGGTTTAATATGACCATTTGGCGAATAGGAATATAGGGTATCGGATGAGATATTCATAAGTATCCAATTATCGGAAGTGGCGGTTGTAGCAAAAAAAGTAGGAATTACTTTTTGATCATTATCTCCGAATATAACCAGTGTTTTCTGTTCTTTAGAAGGAATTGTAATTTTCTGGATAATACTTCCGTCATACTTTGAGATAATCAAATGATAAGGCTGTTGGTCTGCCACCATTCCATAGCCTTTGTTATCATAAGTGATCAGATTATCCTTGTCATAATTAAAAACCTTAAGGTAGTCACTCTCGGGGTCTAGGAAATTAAAGCTTCTTTTAAAGTCCCCGTCTAAATCATATACTGATATTTTCCCTGTATGTGTAACAAATAGCTCATTGTTTTCCTCATCTAGTGTAATTCCTGCAATCCCCGGATATTCCTCGACACCTTGTCCTAAACGGTTTATTTTCCGTATAGCTTTCCCCGTTTTCCGGTCAAAAATGAATATGTTCCCGTCGTTTGTGTTGTTTTTTACTATTATAAATTTTTCGCCGATATCCATGACATTACCATGTGTGATAAATTCGTCAGTCGTTTCCAGCGCAATATATTCCACATTCATAATATCCTGAAGGATTAGCTCCTTTTCTGGGTAATCTTTGCTAACATTGATCGTGACAAACTCGTCTGTCGATTGCTTATCTTTTCCACATCCCGCTAAGGCAAAGAGGAGGACTGCTGAAATTAAATTTACTTTCATGCTAGTATTTATTTTTCTTGTGTTTTATCAGCATAATCACCGGATTGGACTCTTCATCCAATTTAGCCGCAATCTCTTTCAGTTTGCCCTTCAGTACTCCTCTCCCGTAAGCCTCGGCAAGTTCGTGGGCTTGCAATGACTGTCCGATTACGAATTCCGGATCTAAAGGTCTCGACGTCATATCCACTTCTCTTTTGCTGGTATAATCACCATTGTATATTTTAGGTATGAATAAAGAATTTTCCAGTCTATCGTACATCAATCCGGAAATTGGAAACCCTCTCCCTGTTTCAAAATTAAATTCCGCTTTCAACAGGCTCATGAAATAATAACGGTCGGTAAAAACGGTTGGTATAAGAAATACTTCAGGAGGATCCATGGAGTGTATGGAGGGGGTTCTTACGATAAGGGGGATTGTCGTATTAGCATCCGGCAAATAGTGGTATATGGTATCGGATGATGTCTCCATAAGTACCCAATTGGTATGATCTGGAACTATTTGATACATGGCGGTTGGTACTGGAGCGGCCCAGTTCTCCCAGTTTTCCCCATCTCTTGCGACCGGGCTTTTAACTTCATCAAAAGGAATTGATATTTTCCGGGTGATACTTCCATCCTGCTTGGAAAAGATTAAATAATATGGAGGTATGGCGTTTGACGGGTTTTCCAGACTATTATCTGGTACATAAGAGATCAAATTATCCCGGTCGTAATTAAATGTATTTATATGAGATTCCGTACCTTCGGCTTTGAAACTCCTTTTAAAATTTCCGTATAGATCATATACAGAGATTTTACTTCCGGTATAGGCTATAACAAATATTTCCTTGTTTGCTTCATCCAGAACAACCTCCGTAATACCTACATATTCCTCGCCACCTTGCCCTTTCCTGTTTATCTTCTTCAAGGCTTTGCCGGTTTTTCTGTCAAAAACAAACAAATTCCCGTCGTTGGCCCAGTTGGTTATTAATATAACTTCTGCACCAATGGCCATTACTTTGCCTTGGGTAACAAACTCATCATTTGTTTCCAACGGGATGTATTCCACATCCATGAAATCCTGTAGTGTCAATTCCTTTTCAGGATAATTCTTTGTAACATCAACTGTGATGAGTTCATTTGTTGATTGTTTATCTTTTCCACATCCCGCTAACGCAAAGAGAAGGATCGCTGAAATTGTGATTATCCATTTCATTATTCTTACGATTTAAGGTTAAACACTTAGGGCGATACATTCGCTCAATCATGCCTAATTACAAAAATAGGTTATTTTTTCTCGATATCTCTTCTTTTTGCTCAAAACTTATAGCGGTGAATGGAATTCTATCCGTTATTTACATAATTTAGGCAAAGGCTTAGCAATGGATGTTGTTTCCTCTCGCTATCTTGCTATCTTGTGGGTCACTTATCAAAAGGTCGAATAGTTCGTTTATTTCCGGGTCGTTGATTCCCAGATCATCCTTTTCGGACTCCAGATGCCAGCTGACCCATGTTTGTCCTTCCAACTTATCCAGTCTTCGCTATCTAAAAAAGCGATATACTCACCTTGGGCAATCTCCAAACCTGGGTTACGGGCAGCGGACGCTCCCTCGTTCTCTTGATGAATCACCTTGATACGATCCTCTTTCTTAGCGTATTCGTCAGCGATCTTTCTGGATAAGTCGGTCGAGCCATCATCCACCAAGACAATCTCCAAGTGCAGATCGCCTTGGTACATCAAGGAATCTATGCATGTGGTCAAATATTTTTTGCTTCTTGGAAGGCCCTTGTATAATCACCGTTACCGGCTATCAGCAAACGACTATTAGGATGAGCTTCTAAGACCATATGGAACGCTTTGATCAAAGAACTCACACCCTTTATTTCGTCAATCCGATCGGCAAAAAAAATAATTGTTTCTCAATTTTTGTATTATAAGAGACAGCCTCCATTGGATTCATAACCATTAGGGATTGGTTTGTTTTTTGTGTTTTATTAACATGATTACCGGATTGGATTCTTCATCTAAACTTGCGGCAATTTCTTTTAATCGTCCCTTCAACTTCCCTTTTTCATAATCCTCAATGAGCTGGGAAGCCTCGATACTTTGCCAAGATGCGATTTTATCGTCTACAGGAAGTGATTTCATATTCACCGCTCTTTTCTCAGAATAATCGTTGTTATATACAATATATTCAAAAATAGCCTTTTCTTGTTTGTCATATAATAAGTCTGTAGTGGGAAATCCCTCATGTGTCTCGAAGTTATATTCTTTTTTAACCGTTTCCATAAAATAATAGCGGTTAGTAAGAATCCCTAGGAAGAGGAATACTTCCGGATTCATGGATTGTACGGATGGGGTCCTTGCTATAATCGGTATCATTTTATGGTCTGATTGGTACTTATATACTGTATCGGATGATTGTTCTACAAGTACCCAACAATCAAAATAGGGAATTATAGGATTATAGTTATCAGGGATCACGTTGTAATATATATCCTTTGCTTTATCAGAATAGTTTACAGCCATTGATATTTTTTCTTTAAATGGAATCTGGATTTGTTTGGTTGTTCCATCCTGTTTAGATATAATAGTAAAAGCAGGCTTGTCTGTTACCCAATAATTATTAGTTATTAAACTTGTTTGGTTGAAATTGTATAAATGAAAGAAATAGAGTTCATCACCTCGTTTAAGGCTTCTTTTAAAATTCCCATCTAAATCATATACTGATATTTTCCTTGAAAAATGATCGAGTACAAATATTTCATTTTGTTTTTCATCAAGCACAATTCTTTGGATGAACGTATATTCTTCTCCACCTTGCCCTTCTCTATTTATTTTTTTTAATCCTTTTCCCGTTTTTCTGTCATAGATAAAGATATCTCCATCTCTGATTCGGTTTCTGGCAAGAATAATATCCTTTCCGATTGCTAGGACAAGACCTTGGCAAATAAAATCGTCCTTTGTTTCCAAAGGAATATATTCGACATCCATAAAATCTTGAAGAATTAGTTCTTTTTTAGGGTAACTTGCCGTAACATCAACAGTGATAAGCTCATTTGTCGATTGCTTATCTTTTCCACATCCCGCTAACGCAAAGAGGAGGATCGCTGGTATTGTGATTATCCATTTCATTATTCTTCCGATTTAAGGTTAAACACTTGGAGCGATACGTTCGCTCAATCATGCCTAGTTACAAAAATAGGTTATTTTTTCTCGTGATCTCTTCTTTTTGCTCAAAACTTATAGCGGTGAATGGAATTCTATCCATTATTTACATAATTTCGGCACAGTCTTAGCAATGGATGTTGTTCACCCTCGCTATCTTGTGGGTCACTTATCAAAAGGTCGAATAGTTCGCTTATTTCCGGATCGTTGATTCCCGGATCATCCTTTTCGGACTCCAGATGCCAGCTGACCCATGTTTGTCCTTCCAGCTTATCCTGATCATTCTCTAGCTCATAATGCAATGTGGGAAGGTGGAAAACGACTATAGTCGCCTGTTGGAAATATTTCCTGTCGGTGGTTATCACCCAATCAACGGGTACATCCTCTATTTTCAACTGTAGATCTTCCCCATTTATCGTGTTGAATACGAGCATCACTTTTTTACCAGCCTTTATTTGGCAATCTACGCCTGCTACCCAATCAGACACACGCCAATCCGTATATTCTTTCAGCCCGGCTTCTGCCTTGTAGTAATAATTTCTGCATCTTTGTATAGATTCCGGAATCATTTGCCCGCAATCCCTCCAAAATCGATCCAGATAATGTTTGTGTACTATGTATGAGGAATCTTTTATGTTGGGAAGTAGTGTGAATGCCTTAGAATAAAGCCTGAGGATGTTTACATACCACCAGCTTCTCAAGTCAACGCTCGTCTTAGAGGAAACAAATTGATCAGAGAATTTAATCAATCCCTCAGTAACTTGAAATAATGATTTCAGCCTTCGGGCTAGGCTTGTCGTATGCATGACCGATTCTTCGTTCTGGCGGTAATAATAAAACTCAATGTTGGTGATAACCATCCTCTCCGCTTGGCAAAGGACGATGGGACACCATAACTCATCCTCATGCATGATGCCTTCCTCAAAACGAGCCTGTATTTTATGCAGATATTTCCTATTGTATATGTATTTGAAGGGCATGGGCAAATAGAAACAAGTTTTGACTAATTCTATGAAACTTTCTTTACCGGAAAGCAATTCTTTTATAGATCCGTTGGAAATACATTTAAAAGGTTTATCCATACTTCCGTCTTGATGACATAGCCACATATTTCCCATCACGACATCGGCATGATGTTTCACCGCCTCATCATATAAAAGAGATAATGATTCATCTTTAATCCAGTCATCACTATCTAAAAAAGCGATGTACTCTTCCGTGGCAATATCCAAACCAACGTTGCGGGCTGCGGATGCTCCCCCGTTCTCTTGATGAATCACTTTGATACGCTCCTCTTTTTTAGCGTATTCATCAGCAATTTCCCCTGACAAATCAGTCGAGCCATCATTAACCAATATAATCTCCATACGAAGGCCACCTTGGTTCTTCAACGAGTCGATACAAACCGTCAAATATTTCTCCACGTTATATATCGGGATAATGATCGATATGTCGATTTGATTGAGCGTATCCATATAGTATCAGGTTCGTTGATTATTATTTACATTCTTGGAATAAGGATTTATAAAATGCGATCATGTTTTTCCCGAATACTTCCGAGGAATATTTCTCCAAATACCGTTTGCGACCGTTCTTCCCGAGTCGTTTCGCTTCTTTCGGGTTCTGTAATAGGTAGACGATCTTCTGCGCTAACAGGGAGGTGTCGATCTCTACACTATCAGGAGATACTATTAATGGTACTTTCAATCCGCAAGATTCGTCTACGACCTCGTTCAACCCGGATGTGGCGGTTGCGACGATGGGTAATTCATGCATCATCATTTCGACAGGTACATAACCAAAAGGCTCGAATAGGGAAGGTACGACACCGACATCAGCTAAACGGTATAACTCAAAAAGCGAGGTTTGATCAACGAAACCAGTGAAAGTTATTTTGGAGAAGATAGGATTGGCTTCGGAGAAAGAATTTTGATAATCGCCATCACCAACTATCCATAAACGGCAATTGGGGCTTTCTTGTAAAATTAATTGAAAGGCTCGAATCAAGAAATGAGTTCCCTTGATCTCTTCTAACCGTCCGACAAAAATAATCATTTGTTCTTCTGGGTACAAGTGCCATTTTTTTCGTAATCTCTTCTGGTCAACTTCTTCTTTTATCTTGTCGCTCATTCCGTTTGGAATAATTATTATACGATTTATATCTACTCCATAATCGTGATACAATAATTCTTGCATATAGTTTGACAGGCTGATCACTTGATCCATTCTTTCATAACATGTCCTTTCCTCCTCGAATGATTTTTGGATTAAATCTTCCAATTCATTTGTTTCTTTTTTTCGTAAGATAATTCGAAGTTTTTCTAAGTTATCATGAATAACTGAACTCCATTCAGAAAAATGAGTGACAGTAATCACTTTGCAATCAAATGCAATTTTTAGTTCTAATGCAAGTGATTTATCTCTGTATGAATTTAAATGAAAAACTAGATTTTTTTGGTCTTGAATATAATTTCTGAGTAGATAGACAATATTCCGAGAGTAAACTTTTCGTTGTTCTTGATCTAGAAGATTCCATTCTTTTGAGATCGGCTCTGGGAAATACCAGTATGAAACATCTTTCACTTCTTTTTTTTCGATTTGAAGTTGGTCACATAATATGTGAACTACATGGATGTGGATACTATTATTTTTACTTCGCAAGGCGGTAATCAATTCACGAATATAGGTACCTACTCCGTATAAGCCACCTCGACTTTTGTTCGAGAAAATATATAGATTAATCATTTTTATGGTATGTTGATAGAATATACTTACAACTTATATTATAAAAGCTGTTGCCACGAAGTCTCAATTGCTCCAAGGGCAGTCAATCTATACATGCCCTCACCTGCATAACCACCAGATAACCCCATATTCTCCAATGTTAAACTAGGTTTAAGCTTCGGAAATATTCTGTTCGACTCTAATTCTCTAGTGTGTGCACGCAAAAAAAGATATATGTCTTGTTGTTCATTTGCTGATAGATCATTTCTATTATTTTTGATACTCTCTGTGATAAAAGATAAACATTCGTTGCTCATTTGGCTTTTGGCACGATGAAGCCAATACCATCCATATCCAATCAATCCTTCATCACGACTGTAATTAGGGAAAGGGTCGTGAATGACGGCTCGGTACATCCGCTTATCGAAATCCTCAAATAAATCTTCCTCAATCTCAATAAGATTATTGTAGGATAAATAGTTGATCCCTACCCCAATACCAGCTATGCCTTTCTCATAATCTGGACGATAATTTACATGGAGCTGTTCTTGGATTGCCATGATCAAATCCCATGCATATTCTTCGAATAATGTTTTTCCTGTATAACGAGCATAATGGAAGAAGAAAATAGCTATTCCTAACTTGCCATGTAGTAATCCTGGGCATTTTGTTAATGTCCCATTTAAAAGAAGCCAATCTGCAATTTTTGTTAGTTCCATAATAATTACTCTAGGCAGTTACTTCTTTTGTTTATATTTTGCAATCATAAGAACTGGATTGGATTCCTCATCTAAGCTGGCTGCAATCTCTTTTAATTTGCCTTTTAAATTCCCATTTTTATAGGCATCAACTAGATCAGGTGCTTCTAATGTTTTAACAAAGGCTATTTCTTTATTTATAAAGGCTATTCCTCCATAACCCAAACTTACAAATTCTTTATGCACATAATCAGCATTATAAAGAGAGTATTCATAGATAATATTTTCTTTCATATCATACATTAAATCTGTTCTTGGAAGTCCTACCCGACTTGAAAAATCATATACTTTTTTTACTGTCTGCATAAAATAGTAGCGATCAGTAAGAACTGATGGATATAGAAATATCTCGGTTACCATTGATTGTATGGAAGGAGTTCTTGCTATAAAAGGGACAACTCTTTTATCAGTAAAAACCCGATATATCGTATCTGATGAGTGATCCATTAAAATCCATGAATCATGAAATGGAACAAATTCTTCATTTCGAGGTCTTGCAGATTTAGTCTGTTCCTTATTAATAATTAAACTGGTTTTTTTCTTGTCATATGGAATATGAATTTCTTTGATAAGTCTTCCGTCCTGTTTTGAGATAATATAAAATATGTTTTTGATTTCATCGGTAAATAAATTGTCTCCATCATTACAGATTAAATAGTCACTTCCTAAATTGAAAACCCGATCATAGGATGCCCCTTCTATATTTTTAAAACTTCGTTTAAAATTACCTTGTAGATCATATATATATACTTTTTTAGATCGATTATCAACTACAAATAATTCTTCATGTTCTTCATCTAGGGTAACTCGCAAAAGAAAGCTATATTCTTCGGAACCAGAACCTTGCCTATTTATTTTTCTAATACCTTTCCCTTTTCGGTCAAAAATGAATATATCACCATCTGAAGATAATTTCAGATTTCTGACAATAATCATATCCTTACTGATATCTTGCATATACCCCATAGTCGTAAACGTACGACTGGTGTCTAGCGGGATATAATCTATATCAAATATATCTTGGAGAGCAAATTCTTTTTGAGGGTAATCTTTTGTGACATCTATTGTGAGCAAATCTTTACTTTGTTGCATATTTACACAGCCTCCACTCAAAATAGAAAGGAGGACAGATAATGCTATAATTTTATTTTTCATTACTTTTTATATTTTAGAATTAAAGATTCTCACAATTTGGATTATGAATATTTACATGACAAAGGTTAGTTTGCCCAATCATTATTTCATAATCAGAAGGAGACGGACATAGCCATTGATAAATACATGCATTGCAAGGCTCTTGATTGCGTACTCGCAGCCAAGATTTTCCTTCTTCTATTTCTTTCTGTATTAACTCAAAAATACTATGAGTACATATGTTGCCTAATGCTGGATAATTTATATTCGAATGCACATCTCCATTTGGCATTATGTTGATTTTCCCAAAGTCATTATTATTTATCATTTGTTTGATAAAAAAGTCTTTAATGGACATTGATGTAGATAATATATCGCTCTTTTTTAGAAAAACATTTTCTTTGAAAAAATCGATATTATACCCTGTGTATATTGGATTAAATTGATATTTGTCAATTTGATATTCTTCGATAATTTCCCAAGCTTTTAGATAATCATCTAAAGATGCTATATCAAAAATAAGTTCAAATAGATTATTCTGATCTTTTAACGATTGTGTAGTTATGATTAATTGTTTTATATCTATAGGAAAATGAATATGTATTTTGTATAAAAAAATATTTTTGCATACTGATGCTGGAATTGCAAAATTAATATAATTGCATATTATTTTTTTTGACGAATTATATTGATTCAAAAAATCAACAAGCTTGTCAAATTTAGCAATGTGTTTTAAATCCCCACTGATGCTATATGTTATATTATCTGGCATTGACTGCAAATAATCAATTAGCTTATCTTGATCTAAGATATGATCAAGATGAATGATTATTTCGTTTAAAAAATGCAATAAGTTGGCATTTTTTTATAAAATTATACTTTTCGTTACGTTTATTGCAGAAATTAGTATGTGGTAATATTTGTATAGGTTTCCCTTTAGATAAAGATATATCTATAATATCTCCCATGTATTTTTCTCTTAAATTTGTAATAAAAGAATGTATATCATTTTGTCTATATTGCTCATTTTTCAATATGGTAACACCGCAATTTTCATCTTGAAGTAATTCTTCTAATAGATTAATTACTTTTTCATTATTAGAGATTATGGTTTCTTTGTCTAATGTGTTATACAATAACATATAGCCATTTGCAATGTTTATATGCACATAAGGCTCAATCATAAACCAATAGTCACTTGTTCTTTCCATTACTCTGTTATTAAATGATTAATTATTTGAAAGAATTCACTAGGACATTTTTCCAAATATGAAAAAATGCGATTTAGTTTATCTTCAAATGTTTTTTGATTCTGAAAGTCTGGACAAACAAATTCCTCTACACCTAGTTGATCCAGATTATCCAAACTTAATAAGCAAGTGGAGCAAGCTCTTCCTCCGTAGCAATATTGACAAACTTTTTTGCAGTGTACATAATAAGAATTGTACCTTTGTACAATTTCAGGAATGTTAATAAATACATGATCATTTACTTTGCCTAAAAAGTTTTTGTAGCTAACTTTTTCACAAGGTAACAAGTTATTGTGCGTGTTTAAGAATATTCTTGTTTGAAAGGGCAAACAAGTTCCCGTTGGGAAGGAATCTATCAAATCATACAATAAGTAGAGTGTGTTTGAAAGATACAAATTGAGAGAATAATGTTTCAAAAACTTTTTTGATTCATTAAATGGGATCAATCGATTACTTACTATGGGTAATACGTCAGATCCTTCCTTTTGGAATTCCTTCTCGCTTATTTTTCTGGAATGAAAAATATCATCAAAAATATTTTTTTTGTTAAGATTTATATGATCTGAGCTTAATTGTGATATTCTTGGAATTTTACCATATCTATTATAAATAAACTCGTAAATTCCTTTTATGGAATTGCGATTATTTAGTACTGCATTAAAATTCACATATTTATCGAAATAACTAGGATGTTTTAGTTTTATCATATCGGTATTCATTAAAACATCATGAAATGAATTTTTGTTGTTGCTTGCATAGGTACGATAACTATGAGCTTTTTCGTTTCCATCAAAACTGATTAATAACTCTATATTATTTTCAACTATAAAGTCGATATATTTGTGTATTAAGGTGGCATTTGTTGTCATATTGAACATTAAGTCCAATTTTTTGTTTTTGTTTAAAAGTTTCGCTTCTTCTATTATTTGTTGTATAGCAGGAAAATTGACAAGTGGTTCTCCCCCAAAAAAGCTAATTGTTAATTTGGTCTTTTTATGTTTTACATTGAAAATGTATCTTAGGAAATTTAAAGCGTATTTTATATTTATATTTTTGGATTCTTTTTTTGAGAAGTTGTATAAATCACCTAGTGAACAATATTTGCATTTTAAATTACAATAATCTGTTATTTCAAATACAATAACTTTCGTTTGATTGATATTTTCCTTTATGCTATTTTCGCTAATATTAGCTTTAAATTCAAAAGGTTTTGCTTCTCCAAAAAAACCATGATTTACAAGATAAGAGTATTTTTTCAAATAATAAGCATCTATATTTATATCTGTCGACTTTTCATGAATTTTTTTTAATTCGGGATGTATTAACATAGATAGTATGCGTTGGGTATCATACAAATAGAAGTTGTTATTTTCAGTGGAATGTATTATTGATTTCATTATAGTAGATTAATTAAACAAAAAGTTCATTCTATGCATTACATTCAAAAAATATTCAAGGTCGGTAAAGACCTTGAATATGACAACTTGGAGTCTTTGTAATAAGATAACTAAAGTTTCCCACCCAAATAAATAGATAGAAAAATAACAGTTTGTCGAATTTT
>OBYF01000970.1_pt1 | contig 11421 bp, 11 predicted proteins | sample 1495471 | NCBI WGS metagenome assembly OBYF01 (sample SAMEA2580185, study PRJEB22360) | human gut metagenome | biome: human gut; feature: human-associated habitat; material: faeces | place: Denmark | collected 2008/2010
CCATTTTGGAAAGAAAAGATACATAATAGTCAAGACAGCAACAATCAGAAGTTATGGAGGGTAACAATGGAATATAGTAAGGAAGATTTAATGGAAGCAAAACGGCAAATTGATTCAACATTGCATAAATTGCGGGAAACCATAATAACCTTTGAAGCAAAAGAAACTCCAGAGAGATATAAGTCACAGATTACTTTGGCGAAAAGACGGATAAGGGCTTTTGAAATAGCAAATTATTTTATAGAAAACGAGATTGAAAACAGTCAGTAAATTCAAAACAAGTGTATCTTTGGCGTTGGCATTCGTTTTGAATGCTGTAATATTAATCGAAAGAACCATAATCTGAAAAGGAAGATAATATTTAAAAAACATTAAGGAAAATTTGGCTACTCCCCATACTGGCTTTTTGCTAAACAACTCCAACCAGTCACCCCAGCAGACAGTAACCTCCATTTTGAAACTGGAATAAATTTATCGATCATCACAATTCCAATCTCATGGAAATGACTTCCTGAAATCCGACTATGCGGGAGCGAAATCCTTTGGGATTTCTTCCACACTCAACAAATCCAGCCCGTTCATACATAGAAACTGCTCTTTCATTTTCAGCAACTACTTTAAGTTCAAGCTGGTTATATCCCGCTGTTTTAGCACATTCGATACACGAAGCCAGCAAAGCCTTACCAATTCCAAGTCCCCAATACTTTTTCACAACACTGATGCCAAATTCTGCTCGATGCCGTACCTTATATTTTGTACCGATTGCCTCAATTCCTGCTGTTCCCGCAATTACACTGTCAACTATGGCAAGCAATTCAATCTCTCTTTCACTCTCAGCTTTTTCTTTCAGAAACTGGCTCTCCTGTTCGACATTAAAACTGTTTTCATCTGGATATGTAAGCAAATAATCTGTTTCACTATGTGTCAGATTGAAATTATCCACTACAAGCTGACCATCACTCTCTGTTCCATTCCTCAAACAACATTCCATGCCATTACTTAATATTATTGTTTTGTTATATCTCATAACTGCTCCTTTACTGACAACTGTCCTCAAAGTCAGCTTCTTCATCTATACAATATCCTAATCAGAAAAATGTTTTCTCATTTCATATTGTTTAACAAATACACTAAATTTCAATTTCTTCAAAAAAGCGTTCAATGCCTGATCCCGTTCATCCACATTTATTACCCTCATCTCTAAACTCTTTGTTTGTTTAAGTAAATCTAACAAAATCTCTGTGGCAACTCCCATTCTGCGATATTGGGGATGTACCGCTAACTGCGCAATATCTCCTTTTATTTTGTCCACAATACCATATCCAATCAAGTTTCCATCAAATTTAACAATCGTATAAGAAAAGGATTTAGCGATTGCACAAACAGCATCTTTTGCGTTTTGCCATGAAGGTGGATAAGTCCAAAAATCTTTGACCGCTGTCCATTGATCATCTTGTAATTTTTCCGGATGTTCCAGTTTCCACACTTTATGTACGCCCGGTTCTTTTATCTTGCCCGTCAGTTGGTAACAATTCAATATTCTGTTAATTCGAAATCCCTGTTTTTTATATAAAGTGAGCGCCTTCTCATTATCTTGAATCACTTCCAGTTGATACATGCTGATTTTATTTTTTATACATATAGTGCTAACCAGATTCAATAATTCCCCCATAATTCCTGTTCTCCGAAAATCGGGGATAACTCCTGTTCCGAGGTCATAGACTGTCTTTTCGTTATCCCAATCTCTCACTCCATTCAAGATAAAACCGACAAGCGTTCTATCTGCAAAGGCTCCAACTGAAACCGCAGGCATAAATCCATTTCTTTTCAGCATTGTTTCAAAAGATTTAAAAGGCATATCAACTGAAACCTGATAATCAGAAAATGCCTGTGTAAACGCTTCGTATATACAAACGGAATCTGTATTTTCCAATGTCCGGTATTCCATATTTTCTCCTTAATGCTATATTTACTCTATTGGAAGATTGTGCTGTTTCAAAAATGAAAGCTTATCCCAATAGCCTCGTTGGAATAAAATTTTCCCATTCACTACCTGAAAAAAACCACACCCCCGTAACCCCAATGGATCACGCCATTCCAAGATTGCCCATTGCCCATCCTCAAAAATATTTTCCACGATAGCTGTCATATCCGCTGTTGAAAATTCGGCTGTGAACATGGTACGGATTGCTTCAATTCCTACTACTGGTTCATTCGCTACTTGGTGATTCGTCGCATTTTCATGATAAAGGGCTGTAATTGCTTCCACATCATGTTTATTGAATGCATCTACCCATAACTGAACAACTTCTTTCGGTCTTAACATTTCTGTTTTTCCTCCTATGCCTTGTGTGTTTTTATTATATCAAAAAGCAAGTTGAAAGTCGAGAATCATTATAAAGGCACAAAAACTCCACAAACCAACACACCCTCCGGGAGTGTCGAGGGTAGAATAGCAAGCACTGCCTATGTCCGGACACATAGGCGAAATTCCCCATACTTCCCTACCGTCCGTATGATGAAATTACCATAGGGAAGTATCCCTAACCCTCTTTGATTTTCTTTCTGCTTTTTCCCTGCCAGTCCTTGAACATTTTCCGCAGATTTGCTATAATAACACATGGATAATTCTATCCAAAAACAACTGAACAGACACGAAACCAGACTGTTGTAAACCGAGCATTTTACAGCAGTTTTTTTGTACCCAAAAACAGGAAAGGAAGTATCAGAAATGGCAAACAGGACACGCACCAACCGGAATGAATTTCATTTAGACGATAAAGAGCAGTTTATCCTTGATGAGAAGTTTAAGCTGTCCGGCATGGAAAGCAAATCAGCTTTCCTCCGGAAACTTATCCTCTACGGATATGTCTATGATGTTGATTACAGTTTCCTCCGGGAGTACAACACAGAGCTTGGACGGATCAGCTCCAGCCTGAACCAGATTGCAAAAAGAATTAACAGCACAAACCATGTCTATCAGGAAGATATGGACGAAGTAAAGGAGTTGATGAAACAGGTATGGCATACACAAAAATCCATGCTATCACAGCAACCATTGATAAAGCGGTAGCCTATATCTGCAACCCGGATAAAACTGATGAAAGCATCTACATTTCCTCTTATGCCTGTGCGCCGGAAACCGCAGCGATTGATTTCAAATATACCTTAGACCACTGCCGGGAAAACAGCCCGAATAAAGCCTATCATCTGATACAGGCTTTCGCTCCCGGAGAGGTCAGTTTTGAGGAAGCACACCAGATAGGGAAAGAGCTTGCCGACAAAGTTTTAGAGGGAAAATATTCTTATGTTGTCACCACACATATTGATAAAGGTCACGTCCATAACCATATCATTTTTTGTGCCGCCGACAACTTTGAACATAACAAATATCATGACTGCAAACAGACCTATTACCGCATCCGGAAATTAAGCGATGAGCTATGCAGCGAGCATAATCTTTCCCCGGTGGGGAGCGTGGTAAAAAATATAACGAATGGCAGTCAGACAAGAACGGTGCCGCATGGAAAACGCAGATAAGAAAAGACATCAATGCTGCCATAAAATCATCTTCCACCTATGAGGAATTTCTGCTCCTGATGCGGGCAAAAGGCTATGAAATAAAAGGGGAAAGTTCTGGGGAAGATGCGCCAAAATATATCTCATTTCGCCCGCTTGGAAAAGACCGTTTTGTGCGTGGCAGCGTAAAGTCACTCGGCAGGGAATACACAAAAGAACGCATCAAAGAACGGATTGAATTGAAACGGGAGAGGAAAGCTGTTATCCCGAAAAAAGATTACGCAAACAAAAGGCTGGTTGACACCTCTGATGAAAAATTCCAGAACAGTCCGGGACTGCAAAGGTGGGCAGCGATTGAGAATTTAAAGATTGCTGCACAGGCTTACAATGAAGCCGGTTCTATAAAAGAACTGGAGCAGAAAATCGCCACCACAGCCGCCACCGGGAAGGAAGCAAAACAGACTGTCCGTAAATTAGAAAACCGCATCAAAGATCTTGCGGAAATTATCAAATATGCAGAACAGTATAAGGCAAATAAATCCTATAACATCGCCTACAAAAAAGCTAAAAACCCCGACGCATATTTCCGTAAGCATGAGAGCCAGATCATTCTCTATGGCAAGACGTATGCTGGAGCAGGCGGGCATCAGTCTAAAAGGCTTGAACATTGACAAGCTAAAAGCAGAATATCAAGAGTTGACCGCACAGAAGAAAGAACTAACTGCCACCTACAAAAACTGTGATAAGGAACTGAAATCACTGAACCGGAAACTGGAAAATCTCAACCAGTATTTAGGGCGCTCAGAGCCGCAGAAAGACGCACCAAAAGAGCCAGACAGGAATAACACCCCTGCCCGGTAAAAAGGGCGGGGAATCGCCTGTTAAGGGCAAAAAACGCATCATGGAAATGTGCATAACTCCCCATTCCGTCATGGACAACACCGTTCACAGGACATGGAAAAGCAAAAGGCAGCTTTCCCACATCCTGCAAACAATGTTGCCCACAACTCCATGAGAAGGGGAGTTATACACATTACCACAATGCCGACGCCTGCTGAATCCCACCCTTTCCTTCCTGCCTTTTTATATGATTCGTAAAAATCTCTTGCAGGCAAGGCTCTTTTCCTGTAATATAGTCAACAAATCCGCAAAAAAAATAGGAGCGCCGAAGCACCCCCATTTCCTAAACCCTCTTGCAAAATCCGCAGTGTTGGTTTATAATCATCATAGAAGCCGAAGGATTCTAGCACGTCCGACGGTTGTACAATCGGAAACGAGTAATCAATTTTAGAAAAACAAACGGATCACTGGCTATCCCCTATTCGCAGTAGAGGATAGCCTTTTCCGTTACTTGCGGTTGTGTTTATTGTCTATGTATGTCAAGGCTGCAAAAATCACCAGCACCAACGTAAGCACTTCTAACGTATTCATACCGACCTCCTTTCCGTTTCCAGAAAGGACAACCGCAGACTATCCCTACCTGCTCTAATCTGACTAAAAAGAATTATAGCACTTCCTGTCGAATAATGCTATAAAAGTTTCACGATAAATTATTCTGCCGCTTCCAGTTCAATCTCCGCAAATTCCTCATCGCTCATGTTTTCCAGTTTCCCTAAGACCTGCCCGGCAAGCTCCAACATTTCGCTATCCTGTATGTGGGGAATCACATTCTTTATATCGGCAATCATGCCCTTCCTGTCCTGCCCCTCAAACACACACATCAGATTGACTTCTTCCACTGTAAATTTACCCATAGCTTATATCTCCCTCTCTGATTTTTTCTCCGTCCCCTTTTCCGGAACTTCTTTTTCTGATTTATCCCTCTGCTCGATGACCGCCTTTTTCTCCGCCAGCTTTTCCTTTATGGAAACCCTGCCCGTCTTATGCTCTTTTTCTTCTTTCGGCTTCTCATTATTCAAGACGTTATCAATCATGTTATAGTTACATTCTTCCAGTTCCTCAATCTTCGCAAGCGGCTTATACTCTGCCAGTTTGTCTAAAAGCTCCTTTGCCTTCCTTGCAGTCTGTACGCTCTCGCTATCGTCAAGCTCCGTCCCTTTCCCGAATAGATCCGTTATGCCCTCCCTCATGCTGTCTGAAATCATGGCATTGAGGAAATCATTCAGATATTCCGTATTCCCGTTCCTGATGTCCTCTGCGATATTCGCTACCTGTGCTTCCCTGTCCTCCACCGTATCATTGTATTGATAAGTGTCATAGTCATAGGAAAGCTGGTCTATTTCTGCGGCAAGGAAAGCCGCCTGCCACTTTTCCAGTGAGCCAAGCACTTCTATATCCGGCAGCTTGTCGATCAGCTCCGCAATCACCGCTACCGCTTTTGGATTGTCTGTAATGTCCGGCACATAATCTAAAATCTCCAGATCAGCAGTCCTGCCCGACACAATATCCATCTGTGTGTCCTCATACGCTTCCGTCCCTTCCGTATGAATGTTGATGCCGATGCTCCGGATACCATTCATCCTCTCCGGCGGTATCTGGTTGAAAATTTCGATTGCTTCCTCCACGCTTGCTATATCCTCATGGTATTCTCCGAGGTTATGGAACTCTCCGCACTCTGCCACTGTAAGGGTAATCACTGTCTGCTTTTCTTCCTGTGCCTGTTCCGTATTCCTCTCCTGCAGGGCAGCACGTTTTTCCGCAAGGTACGCTTCCACTCCCGGAAGATACTGCCCAAGCGTCCCGGTCTTTCCTTCTGTGATAGGATTGATGTCAACTTTCACGCCGCCGATGCTTAACCCGTCCTCATTAAATGTATTAAACAGAGAATCCTCCGTTTCCCCGCCCCGGTATTCCACAACCACATCAAGGTCAGAATTTTCCTGTTCCAGACCTCTGCACCTGCTCCCGGACACCGCCACATCCACAAGCTCTATGTCCATATCATACTCGTCAATCTTGGACTGTAAATAGGCGTATATGGTAAGTTCTATATCCTCCTGTGTCTGCCCATTGATGCCATTCCATAATTCCTCTGTCCGGGCTTTAAAATCGGCTATCACCTTGCTTTCCGCCGCTTCCGGCACTTCATTTCTGATACGTTCCTCAAGATGCGCCATTTCCGCCTGCTCTGCTTTTTCTATCAATCCATCATAATCAATCGGTATCAGTTCATCACTCGCCTGTATGCTGCCTTCCAGAGCGCTCCGGTGCGCCGGCTCTTTCAAATCCGCCACAATCTCATCAAGTGCCTGTCTGATTGTTATATCCGGATTGTCATACACACCACCGTCCAATTCCCGGTAATTCATATCGTAAATTGTATAATCATACCCTTCACTGGCTTCCTGAATACTGATATAGCGGTCTGCCAACTGGAAAGCAAGCTCTGTTTCTTCCCTGCCCGTTTCCCTGATACTGGTATCTATGTATGGGTTTTCCCACTCCATAAATGGTACATCTTCCACGATATGCTTCTGGTTGGCTGTCGGCATGAGGTGTTCCATTTTTCCCTGTTCATAGAGGGTGTCAAACCTGTCCATATAGAGGGAAACATCATCAAGACCGCTGCTCTTTAGCTGATGCTCAAACCGCTGTTTTACAAAATCTTTTATTTCCTCCGGTGACATTTCCCGGTGAACCCTCACCTTGTCAAAACCGACCTCATGATATAAAGTCTGCAAATCTTCCATGAAGCGGCTGCTTTCCCCTGCCGCCTTGCTATGCGTAAAATCCAGTGACAGACAGTTTTCATGGTTTCTGACATGGATCAGGTCAAATTCGCTGCCATTGACATTGAAGCCGAAGGTTGCTCTTGCCATATCTGGCTTATCCTCTGCATTTTTCCCCTGATACTCTGCAAATTTCGCTATTGCTTCCGGAAGGCTGTCAAAACGCTCCAGCTTGCTTTTTTCCGGGCTGTTCTCCGCCCATGTGGATAAATCCTCAATGACATAATAGGAAACCCTGTCATTGTCCGGCTCCGCCACTACATTTTCTTCTGCTGTTTCCTCCATGACCGAAGATTTCTCGGAGCTGATTTCCGCTGATACGGAAAGTTCTTTTGTAAACTCCGGTATCTCCCTGTAACCAACGGAATCCACATAATGGCTTGTGTTCTCCCCGTCCTGATGCAGCACCACCACATCGCTGACAGAAAGGGAATGCCCGGTAAAGTCTGCCGGGTGGTCTATATTGAACCGGGTATAAATATCTTCAAGGCTCATGCCCTCCCTCAGTTCTCCGGTGTAAACCAGAGTATAATTCTCTCTGGAAACCGGGATACCTTTCATTTCAAGATAATCCATCGCCATAAAACGAATATCCCTTGTTTTCTCCGTATCTTTAAGCTGATAGATGCCAAACCTTCCCTCATTGCCATATAAAAGCTGTGCTTCCCGGTTGGGTTCGCTGTCCTCTAATTCCTGTTTCATGGACTGATATTCCAGATAGGAGTTCCAATCGTTCTTTTCTACGCCGAACAGTCCGTCATGCCCCTGTAATGCTGCCTTATCCTCCACAAGCGTTTCTGAACCGTCTGAATGGAGCTGGTACACCGACACATCTTCCCCAAACAGCTCTGATGCCTTATCCCTTGTTAGAGGGAGCATTTCATCCCAAGAATACCCGTATTCGTGCATCTCCGACAATCCCACCATCCCGTCCGGGAGAGCTTCAATTTCTTCCTCCGCTACCTTAATTGTTTCCCAAAGAAGCGGTAGATCGTCTTTCTGTTCCGCAAGAGAATGTGCAAGGGAAGTGGTCTTATACATATCGTCCAGCTTATAAGCATGGTTCATTATCAAATTGCGCTCATCGCTGTCATAAACCGACCTGTGAAATTCCATACGGTTAATAAGCTGTTCTGCCTGTACGGTTGCCGGGAACTCCGAAGCAATATGAAGCTCCTTTTCCGTCAAATCCATATCAAAATCAAAGAACTGCGGATAACCGTCATTCACGCCGCCGCTTCTCATAATCGGTACAAAATCAAACCCCTTCTCCTTCAGATAGTCCAAAACGTTTCCGCCCTCTCCGTCCATTTCACGCATCAGTAAATCATACAGGGTATTCTGCACTTCTGACTGCATATTTGTTATTTTAATGGTTTCATATTCACCGCTGTCCGGTGTGGAGATCCTCACAACCACATCAGCGTATTCAATCGGTTTATTTGCCTTCTCCCTTTCTTCCTGCAATGCCTTAAAATCGGTTATCTCATAAGTATCCGTATTGTAAGCGTAATCTAAGTGGTATTCCTCCACTTCCTCGCTCCGTTCATTCCCAAGCAGTGTTACCCACGCCCCGGCTCTTTCAAGGTAGGCTTCCACGCTCTGCCTGTCATCATCTTTCATATCATGCAGGGAATTAAAAAGCTCTGTCCGTTCCATGCCCCTAACGCTCAAAAGGTCATATTCTGAACGGTCTGTATTCGCCACAAGCAGAATGATGTCCTCCTGTGCCTGTTCTGCAGCACGTTCTTTATCAATCTCCAAAAGCTGTGCTTCAATCCCCTTTATCAGCTCCGAGGAAGTCCGGCGTATCGTATCAAGGGAAGATTTTAACTCCGGCATTTCCTTCCCGCTGCTCCACCCGGCGATATACCCAAAAGAATAATCAGACGTGTCAATCCCGAAATGCTGGCAGACGGTCTAGGCGACGCTCTCGGCTTCCACTTCCTTTGTTTCCCTGTCTTTGGCAATCCCTGTTTCCTGTTCAACCTCCTTTGCATGGAGTTTTGCGTGTGCTACCTCATGCACTCCGGTTTTTGCAGTCTGCGCTTCTCCCATGCCCTCCTTGATAGCGATAGGGTGGTTTAAATCAATAAAATAGCCTTTCCTGTCACCTTCCATGCCCTCATAGCGGATTGGTACAGGGGAAACCCTTGCAAGTGCTTCCATAAAATCCCGGTAACGCTCTACATTCCCTTGCAGCTCGCTCACGCCAAGTCCGGGAAGCTCTTTCCCGTCCGTCTGCGAATAATCAAACACTGTGACAACCCGGAAAGCGGGTATCTTTATCTCCACTTCCTCCACAACGGGCATCCCGTCCCGGTCAAGCACAGGCTCATTTGTGACCGGATCGATCTTTTCCTGTTCCTCTTTGATTTTATAAGGCGAAGGCGCAAGGATACGGATACCCCTCTCGCCCCTGTTCACATGGCGCTCAAAATTCTTCTGCCATGCCTTATACCCGGCAACGTAGGTTGCGTCAGGGCATTGCATCTCGATAAGCTGGATATTGTTTGCGCTGTAATTATGGAATTTTGACATGGTATTCAGGTAGCTTTTGTACTTTTCCCCTTCAAATAATTCCTTCAAGCCTTCCTCCAGCCTGTCCGTTATCTCCTTTACTTTCTGTTTTTCAGTTCTCGCATCTGCCATACAGCTATTTCTCCTTTTCCTCCATAAAAACAGGGAGCAGATAAGTTTCCCTCTCTGCCCCCGTTCCGGATATTTTTATTTGCAGTTATTTTTATAAACATTCCTCTTTGCTTTTTGTCTTTGCCTTATCCTGCTCCGGCGCTTTCTTCTGCCCTGCCTTTTCTTTCATCTGCGACAGTTTATCCTTTACGGACACCCGCCCTCCTTTCTCGACCTCTTTCCCGGCATCCAGACTGGAAGAAAGCCGATCCAGCTTTTCAAATGCCTTATCTATCCCGTCAATCTTCTTCCGAAGGTTCTCCACCGCTTTTTTTACAGGCTTATTGATTACCCTTGTCATGCCGACACCCGGCTTTTCGTCCGATACCTCTTTCGTGCCTTTCCCGGCTAACAGCCTGCCCACGTTGGAAACGCTGTTCCCGATCTGCTTCAGTTCGTCCCCGATGCTGTCAATCTGGTTGGCTGTCTTTTCACAGTCTGTCATCACGTCAACCAGACGCTCCCGGTAATCGGAAAGCATGGATTTCACGCCGGAAATTCCTGTCTGGAGAACCTTGCACATCTCCGCTTTCCCTTTTTCCTTAAAGGCGCTGACTGCCTGTTGTGCTGTTTCCACCAAGCTGTTTCTTACCAATGACAGACATTCCGAAAGGCTTGTGATTTTCTCCTGAAGGTGCGCCACTTTATCCATGAGCTTCTCCGTCACAGATTTTGGCTGGTTTTCCTGCATCTGCGAAAGCTGTTCCCGGACGCCCTGTAATTCATCCACCATTGCGGTAAGAAATCCATGAGTGGGGAAAGGCTGCATCTGCATACCCGCCACATACCAGAAAATCCCCATAAAATCCTGTGACTGCCTGTCCATGTCCTGCTGGTTAAGCAGTTCTATAAGCTGTTTTAATGCCTCATTTTCTTCCATAACCTGTTTTGTGTTCTGTTCTGCTGTTTCCATTTTCGTCCTCCTTATAAACTTTCTTCTTTTCCTTTTCCCTTTGAAATCTCCGGCTTTTCCGGCATTTTCTGTCCATAAGCCTTCTGCCGCATCTCGGCAAGTTTTTCTTTTATGGAAATACGCCCTCTCGGACTGTCTGATAGCATCCGCTCCTTCCCATGCTCCGCTACTTTTTCCGATACTGCCCGGTTAAACTGCGGCCTGAAAGGCGCATCTGCCACAGCTTCCGCATCATGCCCCATTTCCTCTGTGTCCATTTCCTCCTGTTCCCCGTCATTCCCCGGCTCATCATCCATATCAATCCCATCGCCGCCCTTTTCGTCCATGTTCAACAGGGCATTTAATTCCGTCAGGCGTTCCAGTTTCTCCGAAAGCTCCGCTTCCTGCGGGAATGGCTTTGTAACTTCCACTTTTGCAGTTTCAAGCTGATGCTCCACGTTTTCCAGTTTCTGCGCCACTTCTTCCATTCTCTTACCCATGCCCTCTAAGGCGTTGCTTAACCTCTGTAAATTTCCCAATGGATCAGCGCCGATTTCCACCTCATGGCTGATGCTGCCTTTCAGGTTGACCGTAAACTTGGAAAAGAACGAATCATAGGAAACACTCATT
>OBYF01000973.1_pt1 | contig 11374 bp, 10 predicted proteins | sample 1495471 | NCBI WGS metagenome assembly OBYF01 (sample SAMEA2580185, study PRJEB22360) | human gut metagenome | biome: human gut; feature: human-associated habitat; material: faeces | place: Denmark | collected 2008/2010
TCTGGCGAAACCCGCCCGCGGCCGCAGCCGCGAAAAACTTCCAGCATAATTCTGTCATGCACGATTTCTCCAAACGGCACGATCGGAGCTGTCGGATAATTAACCGTATTCATATCAGAAATAACTCTTTTTTCAACTGCCGCCGGCGCAGCATCACAATTAGCTACTACTGATGCTACAGTGCCATCTTCATTATAAGCAACATCATAAAATGATGGTACATAAATACCTTTGAGCTTTACCGCACAGCGCAGGAAACCTTGCCGCCCACCAGGCTTACCTTCACGTTTCCATTTTTTATAAGCCTCCATCAGCTCGACCATAACTTCTTCACCTTCACCAACAACGGCAAGATCAAAAAAATCTGCCAGAGGTTCCGGATTATATACGCAGGGTCCGCCAACAATAATAAAAGGATCTTTTTCTGTACGTTCCTCTGTTTTTACAGGTATACGGCCCAAATCAAGCATATTAAGAATATTTGTATAAGAAAGCTCATACTGCAAAGTAAAGCCGACAAAATCAAAATCCTGCAATATCTTTTCCGTTTCCAAAGTTCGCAGCGGAATAGCATCTGCTCGCATTTTTGCTTCCAGGTCTACCCAAGGGGCGTAAACTCTTTCAGCAGCAACACCGTTTTCAAGGTTCAGGATATGATATAAAATTTTAAATCCCAGATAACTCATCCCAACTTCATAAATATCCGGAAAAGCCAGGGCGATACTTACTTCAGTTTCCTCCGGACTTTTTACAATACTGTTAAATTCTCCGCCTGTATAACGAGCAGGTTTCTGTACACTGCTGAGTATATCGATCGTTAATTCTTTTTCCATACTGTTCCTCCTCTAAAATTGCAGCTGCTGACGCCGCATATTGATGTTCAGCAGCAGCCCGGCCAACAGCATATTCGTAGTCAGCGAACTCACTCCATAACTCATAAACGGCAGCGGCACACCTGTAACTGGCATAATCCCAGCAGTCATTCCAATATTTACCAGCACATGGAACATAAACATGAAAGTAATGCCCACTGCCAGCAAGGTACCAAAATCGTCTTCGGCGTTCAATGCAATAGTCAGCCCGCGCCAAATAACGATCAAATATAATAATAAAATAATAAAAATACCAATGAATCCAAACTCTTCACCAGCTACAGCAAAGATAAAATCAGTATGATTCTCAGGCAGAAAATTAAGTTGGCTCTGCGTACCTAAAAACCAGCCCTTACCTGTCAAAAGGCCAGACCCAATAGCTATTTTTGATTGAATGACATGATATCCAGCCCCGAAAGGATCAAGCTCCGGATCTAAAAATACACGAATCCTGTTTTTTTGATATTCTTTTAAAATATGCCACAATGCAGGCATCAAAGCGATAAGCGCGCCGCTCATATACATCAGCCACCTGACCTTAAACCCGCTGATGAGCAGCATCCCAAGCAAAATTGCCATAAAAACCAGCGACGTACCTAAATCCGGCTGCTTCATAACCAATATAAAAGGTACAAAAGCATAAGCCAGCGCCGGCAAATAATCAGTGAAACTGTCAAGAGTTTCCAATCTTTTATTTAAAAACGCAGCCAGACAGACAATCATTATTGCTTTAGAAAACTCAGAAGGCTGAATACTGAGCGGGCCGATCTGGATCCATCTTTGAGCACCCAGCTGGCTGTGTCCTAAAAACATTACCGCTAAAAGCAGGATAATATTAAAAACATATAAGGGAGTTGCAATATCTTTAAGCAGCCGATAGTCGAAGCGCAACGAAAAAATAACCAGGGCCAAATCTATTGCTAAAAACAGACTTTGCCGTTCAACATGCCATGCTTTACCTGTCGTTACGGCAAAAGAATGAGTAGCGCTGGCAATCAGGCAAATGCCTATTCCAACCAACCCAAAAATAGCTATAACCAGCCACCAGTCCAAATTACGAAAATATCTATTTTGCTGCATTTGCTATCCTTTCCGCAGTTTCTGCTTACTTAACCGCTTGTGACGGTATCAGACCTTCTTCTCTAAACCATTCTTCAAACACTTTATATACAATCGGACCAGCTGAAGTAGAACCAAAACTGCCCTGCTCAACTACTGCCGCAACTACCAGTTCCGGAGCATCTGTAGGTCCATAGGCTACAAATAAACCATGATCGCGTCCATGCGGATTTTCTGCCGTGCCTGTTTTCGCAGCCATTGGCTTCGGCAAATTGGCAAAATAAGAAGCCGTTCCGCCAGGTTGTGCCACACCCATCAAACCCTGTTTAATCAGTTCAAGAGTTTTTTGTGATACCCCCAAAGCATATGGTTCCTGATGCTGACGTACTTCAAAAACACTTCCATCATTATTAAGGACTTTATCTACTAAATACGGTTGGTGATAAATACCACCTCCGGCGATGCAGCTCATCATCACCGCCATCTGCAGAGGTGTTGCAAGGTCTATCCCCTGCCCGATAGAAGCGTTAAAGGTATCACCCAGAGTCCAGTCCTCCCCTGTAAATATCTTGCGTTTATTTTCAGGGGTCGGAAGCAGTCCTGAAGCTTCACCCTCAAGTTCAATACCTGTTTTCCTGCCCATACCGAATTTGCGTGCAAAATCAACCAGATTATTGATCCCTAAGCGATTGCCCATTTCATAAAAATATACATTATCCGACATGCTTAAAGCCTGTTGAAAGTTAATCCAACCCAGGGCTTCTCCGCCAGCGTTGCCCATAGGGATAAGCCAGTGCTGACCGGAGTCAAAAATCAATTCTTCCGGTGTTACCTTGCCAAGTTCCAATGCCGCCGTACCCGTAATGATCTTAAACGTTGATCCAGGGGGATATTCGCCTGATATTACTTTGTTGCCCATAGGATAGTTAGGATCATTATTTATAACCTGCCAATCCTTTTCCGATATCCCATTTACAAAAAGGTTAGGATTAAACGCAGGCCTGCTTACCATAGCTCTTACCGCACCGCTGCGCGGATCAATCGCAACAATAGCCGCTGCTCTGGCGTTAGGGGCAATCCCGCTGGACCGCAGATATGCCAATTGCTCATCTACAGCTTTTTCCATAACCATCTGCAATTCTTTATCAATGGTCAGCTGCAAACTTTTCCCGGGTATAGGGTCACGCTGACCCAGTTGTTTAACAACATTACCGGCAACATCTACTTCCTCATCAAAGCTGCCGTCTATTCCGCGGATAACTTTATCAAAAGTTTTTTCAATGCCAAATTTACCAACAATACTACCGCCTGGCATCCCTTTATAGCTGCCTTCAGTAATATCATATTCACTGGCCTCGCCAACATAACCTAACGCGTGAACTGCCAGTTCTTTATACAAATAATTGCGGATTGGCTGTAATTCCAACAAAACTCCAGGTAACTCCAACCTGCGTTCTTCTATTTTTGTTACGATCTCAGGGGAAACATTGCTTTTTAAGCGGGTTGGCTCATAACTGTTTTGATTAGCTGCAATACGCTTTCTAATTTGGTCTTCCGGCATATTTAATATTTCAGACAATATACCGATCACTTTTTCATTATCACGCTGCCCCTGACGCTGAAGTGCCACAGCATAACCAGGCAGATTATTAACTAATTCCTGCCCTTTATAATCAAAAAACAGGCCGCGCGGAGCAGTGATTTTTGTTCTGCGCAATCTGTTACCATCAGCCTGATTGCCATAATAATCGCCTTTATAAAGCTGCAAATAGGCCATTCTGCCGAGCAAAATTAAAAATATGCATACTGCTGCTGCCAGCATAACTTCCAAGCGGCGCGCGTATCTTTTGTTCAGCACAATTTGACCTCCTTTGTTTAATGCAATCCATCATCCAGTTCTATCCATTTCTGCAGTCTTTCTGTCAGAAGATACAACGGTATTACAAAAATAATATTTCCCAGGCAATAAGCAAACGTATCCTGCAGTGCCAGCTCTAACAGTAAAACAGAAAATCCCTTAGCCATAATAACCTGCAGAATAAAATAACAGCCTCGCAAAGCAACTGTTATTGTAACAATCGCCACAATATTGTAAAACATACTGTCTTTAAATACCTTTTCTTTTGTATAGCCAACATAATACCCTATCGCAGTCCTTGTCAAAATATGAAAACCAAAAATACCACCGGTTAAAAGATCCTGCAGCAATCCTACGAAAAAGCCAGCTATCCCACCGGCAAATGCACCTTTCAGCATAGCCAAACAATAAATAAGCAAAAGCGGCAGATCAAATTTAAACCACTGATTTTGCGACAAACTCATCTGTAAAGATAAACATAACAGAAACAGGACGGGCCAAATCAGTTTCCTCATTGTGCCTGTCCTCCTTCGGTATTACTATTTAATTTACCTGTTGCTGCTGCAGGGTTGCTATACCCGGTAACAACAAAAACTTCTTCTACTTTACTGCTGTCAACAGCAGGATCAACATCTGCGTTCAGTAAAAGTCCTGCCGCCTCTGGGCTGGTTTCTCTTACAGTACCAATTACCAAACCTGCCGGATGCCTGCCACTGAAACCGCTGGTAATAACAACATCACCTTTTCTTACATCCGCTTCCCTAGGTAAATGTTCCATTTCTAAAGGCATATTTTCCATGCTTCTTCCGCAGATAACACCAACCGCTCTGGAATCAGCCCTCAAAATACGTGCCCCGATCTTACAACGGCTGCTGGTAATCAGCATGACTTTAGCAGCAGCAGGATAAACTTCTTCTACCAGCCCTACGATACCATCACCCGTAACAACAGCCATCTCTTTATCCAGACCATCTGCAGAACCACGATCGATGATTACAACATCCTGTAAATCGCCCATATTCCGCCCCACAACTTTGGCAGGCAGTAATTTCTGTTCAGGCACGTGCTCTTTATATTGCAAAAGCTTTGTCAGCCGCTGGTTTTCAGCGTAAAACTCAGCCATAGCTATATTAGCCCTTCGCAATTCAGCGTTTTCTTTTTTTAATTGCTCGTTTTCTGCTTCCATTGTCGTAATAGCTTCCAGCTTCTTTTCCAAAGAAGAAGCTGCGCCTGTAAATGTCTGAATACAACTGTTGACAGGACTTATTACTGCAATCACCACTCTATTCAACACCGGAAATCGTACTCTTCCTTCAACAGCCAAGGTCATCAGAGCTACCAATGCTATCACAATCAGAAGCAGGCTCATATTTTTCTTACTCACAATAATAATTCAGCCTTCATTTATTATTAGATGCCATAAATCCTTTTTTATAGATATCTACATTTTCAACCGCAATACCAGTACCTAAGGCAACACAGGACAAAGCATCATCAGAAACATAGACAGGCATTCCTGTTTCTTTGCTCAGTAGACGGTCAAGATTACGCAGCAAAGAAGATCCTCCTGTCATAACGATACCGCGATCCATAATATCAGAAGCCAGTTCCGGAGGAGTTCTCTCCAGAGTATTACGTACTGCATCGACAATATTAGCCACCGGTTCACTCAACGCCTCGCAGATCTGGTTCGCATTAATAAGCAGATTTTTAGGCAACCCTGTCACGAGATCACGACCACGAATTTCCATTTCTGTAGCTTCTTCAAGTTCCATCGCAGTGCCAATAGTAATTTTTATTTCTTCTGCTGTCCGCTCACCAATCAACAGACTGAATGTTTTCCTGATGTAACGTACAATAGCATCATCCATTGCATCACCGCCGGTCCGGATAGAACGGCTGATAACGATACCACCCAAGGAAATAACAGCTACTTCGCAGGTTCCGCCGCCAATATCAACGACCATACTGCCGGTGGCTTCTTGTACAGGCAACCCTGCACCAATAGCAGCCGCCATTGGTTCTTCAATCAAATATGCTTCCCTGGCCCCAGCTTGTACAGTAGCATCAATAACCGCACGTTTTTCAACCTCAGTAACGCCAGAAGGAACGCCAACAACAATACGCGGACGGACTAAAGAATGTTTGCCAATTGCTTTTTTTATAAAGTATTTAAGCATCGACTGGGTAATATCAAAATCAGCAATAACGCCATCCTTCATCGGACGAATAGCTACGATATGTCCAGGAGTACGACCAATCATCTGCTTAGCTTCGGCACCAATCGCCAGCACCTCTTTATTCTCTCTGTCTACGGCAACTACTGAAGGTTCTCTGATAACAATACCTTTACCTTTAGCATGCACCAAAGTATTCGCAGTTCCCAAATCGATTCCCATATCATGAGCAAAACTTTTAAAAATACCAAACATTCTTCAACACCTCATTTATCTAAATAACCTTGCTCTCTAAAACTAAAAAATATTCCATCGCCAATTACTAGGTGGTCAATCAGCGGAATTCCCATAATTATCCCGGTCTCATTCAGACTACGAGTCAGCTCTTTATCTTCCTGACTAGGTTTAGGATCTCCAGAAGGATGATTATGTGCTACCAAAATGGCAGCAGCATGGTACAGTAACGCCGGGGCAAACACTTCCCGAGGATGCACAACCGAACTATTGACAGATCCTTCTGAAACTTGTTCCATTCTTATGACCTGATTTTTGCTGTCTAATAATAACACCAAAAATTTTTCATGTTGTTCGTAACGCAATCTTGGCAATAAAATCTCAGCACCTTTTTGCGGAGACTCTATTTTTAACTTGACCTGACTTCCAGCTGCTGCAATACGCTTGCCTAATTCCAACGCAGCCAAAATTGTTGCAGCTTTTGCGGGCCCCAGTCCCTTGACTTTAGCCAGCTCTGCAACACTGTGCACACAGGCTATATTTTGATATAACCCACTTGAAGCAGTCAATTCTTCTGCAATTCTTAAAGCAGAACGCTTCTGGGTACCAGTACGTATTAAAATAGCTAAAAGTTCAGAATTACTTAACCCAGCAGCACCTTGCTGCATCAATTTTTCACGTGGTCTGTCATCCAGCGACAATTCTTTTATACACTGGCTCAAAAGCCCTTCACTCCAATTTGTGCCATCATTTGATACAAGCGGGTGAGCGGCAACCCCACGACGTTATTATAGCAGCCCTCTATTTTCTCAACTAAAACTGCACCACGTCCCTGAATTCCATAGGCTCCAGCCTTATCAAAAGGTTCGCCGGTCGCAACATAAGCATTAATCTCAATTTCTGATAAGCTTCTAAACCATACTTTAGTCTCTACTATTTCTACTAAATTCTGAGTCTTATAAAAAACAGCAACACCTGTCAAAACCCGGTGCACTCTGCCAGACAATTTCCGCAGCATCACGGCTGCATCATTGCTGTCAAATGGTTTGCCAAGTATTTCATTTTCCAAAACAACCATCGTATCAGCAGCAATCACAGGTATTTCGCTGCCAACTTGTTCAACAACAACCTGCCCTTTACCTAAAGCATTTACTGCTACCACTTTTTCAGCGTTATCTCCACTAACCTCATCAAAGGCGCTGGTATATACATCAACCTCTAACCCAATCTGACGCAATAATTCTAAACGGCGCGGAGATCCGGACGCTAACCTTACCAGCATCAGCTCATCTCCTATTTTTTTTCATTTTCATCTTCAGTATCATCAAAAACTATTGGGTCAGGTGCTTCTATTTCTATAACAACAGGCTGTACACCTTCACGTACTGCATCACGTTTAAAAATACGCGCATAATTAACAGAAACCAACAGCCAGATAACTACACCCAGCATCACAGGCATTGTCTTATCAATATCGAAAAATACAGCGATACTGTTTCCAAAAACAGCACCGGCAATCACTGACAATACAGGAAAGCCATACAATATCATCTGCATCTTACGTTTATTCATTTCCTGATATTCAACACCGACTACATCGCCAACTTTGGCATTGATAGGACACCAGGCTTCTAAATATTTAGGTATTTTTTCCCCTTTACTTTTATCTTTATCAAGCTTTATTTTCGCTCTTTCGCCATGCTTCTCAATCAATAATCCTACTAATTCAGCTCTCATTTCTGCCATAAATACTCTCCTTAATTATAGGCGTGTATGAAAACATACCAATAACCAAATCCAAAAATAACGCCGTAAATAGCGACAAAAATACCTACACCCTGCCATGTAATAGGATAGCCAAAGTTAATATATTCGCCAAAAATACCTCTTTTATTGAAAAAAGTGTATTTCATACGTCTTTTGAACCATTTTGCCTTATTTTCTGATCCAACTGCCTTAGCAATCATAAAAATATAAAAAAAAGCGCCAACGAAAACTTGAATGATACGAGCACAAATCAAAGAACTATCTACATTTACCAATGCTTCCATTGTTTTCATCCTTTCTCAATAACTCAATTTAAGTTTAAAAATTTATCAGGCATCTGTTTGCGCAGTTCGCGCAAAAATTTTTCGCTGCATTTAAAAATAATACCAGCCAGCCTTTTATTATCTTTACCTTCAGTAAACACTAACAAACGCTGTTCATTAGGATCTACTGAAGAATACCTGTGAATATAATGACGGATTTTAGTTTTCTTAAAAAAACTTTTGATATATTTATTGGTATAACTTTCAGTTTTAGTCAAATCCACTTTAAAACTGCGTCTAATTCCCACGCCATGGCTTATGACTTCCATCTCGCCATCACGTAGAATATATGTATACTTAAAAACAACACGCCATATCCACATCAGCAGAAATAAAATATTAAAGCCCCAACCTAAAGGGCTAAAATATCCTGTATTGACATAACGATACCCTTCATAAATCCATAATAAAACTATAACGGCCAAACCGCCATATGATATCTGCATTCTGCGATCACTGACTTGAGATTCTTCTCTATATATTTCGTTCAAACAAAACAATCCCTTCATTCTCTATTATCCAAGGACTGAACACACCTTTAGACCATTTCTTATTATAACAAATTTTTGCTATAAAGGATACACTCTAAAGCCGTTCCTCTAAAAAAATTCACAAAAACAAGTATTAAAAAACAGGCGTGATATACACGCCTGTTTTTACATAATTCATTTTATAAAATTTACTGTTTTTCCGAAGTAAATTTAATTACCGGGGAAGAAAGGCCATACGATAGGAATTACAATCAGGGATACGATAAAGGATACGATAACAAGACCGGTACCTGCTTTAACATAGTCCATAAATTTGTATCCGCCAGGGCCAAGAACCAAAGTGTTCGGAGGCGTACCTACCGGAGATGCAAATGCACAGGATGCTGCAACTGCGATAGCCATCAATACTGCTTTCGGATCAGCGCCAAGTTGTTTAGAAATCGCAACACCAATCGGGCACAGCAGAGCTGCAGATGCAGTATTGGACATAAATTGTGTTAAAGCGCAAGAAAGGATAAACAAGACTGCAGTAACAACTAACGGAGACAGAGTACCGCCCATCAGACCTACGGTCCATTCAGCGATCAATTTACCAGCGCCGGTTTTGTCCATTGCAGTGGATACAGGCATCATACCTGCGAACAGGAAGATAGTTACCCAGTCAATAGAAGCATAAGCTTGTTTTTCAGTCAAACAGCCAGTCAATACGCAAACGATTGCGCCGATAATAGCTGCCATTTCCAAAGAAACGCCCTTGATGCCGATAGCCATAGTCAAAACTACGAGCAACAGGATAACGCCGGAAACTACTTGTTTAGAAGCAGAAGTTTCGTTAGCTTCAACTTCTTGTTCAATTTCCTGGTCGGCATCCAATTCAGCTTTCGGAAGCAGGTATTTACCTAAGAACATCATATAGATGATACCAGCTACTGTTACAGGGATACCAATCCAGGCAAATTCGAAGAAGCCAAATTTGTCAGCAATACCAGCAGCTTCCAAAGCGCCGTTAGCGATGATATTCGGAGGAGTACCAACCATAGTGATGATACCACCGAGACCGCAGGCAAATGCCAAAGGCATCAATTGACGGGAAGCAGGGATTTTAGCTGCAGAGCAGATACCCAAGGCAACCGGCAGCAGACAAGCTGCAGTACCAGTGTTGGATAATACAGAAGACAAAGCAGCACCAACAAACATTAAACCAAACATCAAGCTGTTTTCACCGGTACCGCAGAAATGAACTACAGTATTACCGATTTTTTGTGCAAGACCTGTGTAGAACATGGCTGCACCTACTACGAACATGCCTGCAAAGAGTACTACGGTCGAATTAGAGAGACCAGAAAATACTTGTTTAGCAGGGATAAAACCTAACAGGCCGCACGCGATAGCGCCGCCCATAGCTGTTATTGCAAGCGGAATGAGTTCGGTTACAAATAACAATGCAACAACAGCCAGAAGAATGAGACATTTTACTGCTGGGGACATTATAATTCCTCCTTTTAAATTAATTTTATATACAGCGCGTTCGGGGCGCGTATATCAAAATAAAGAGAATTTTGTAAAAGATCCTTAGCATTGCTTTCTATGAATTTTCTTGCAACACCTTATGCTTCATTATACCACTATGCACTCAAATTTAAAAGTGTAAGTTTTATTTAATTTACAGCTTTTTTGACATTAAGGTATATTAATATAATACAATAATACTATTTTTACAATATTTAAGATTCTTTGTCCACTCAAAAAATATTATTCAAAATAACCAAAAGAAAAATTAATGTTTTTATCTTGGTTAACCAGCTTCAGGACTGCATTATTACTTGAAACTATAAAGAAAGCTTGTACTTCTCTTTACTACAGCATAATGATTTGCTTTATATTTTTCTTTTTCCAAAAAAAATAGGTGCACGATAAAGTGCACCTATTTCTGTTTATACTATAAATTATTTGACAGGTCCAATCATTGCAAGCATTGCACCTGCAGCTACTGCGGTACCGATAACACCAGCTACGTTCGGGCCCATAGCATGCATGAGCAGGAAGTTAGCAGGGTTAGCTTTTTGACCAACGATTTGGGATACACGTGCTGCCATCGGAACTGCGGATACACCAGCGGAACCGATAAGAGGATTGGTTTTACCACCATCCAGAATGCACATGAGCTTACCAAATACAACACCGGCAAAAGTACCAGCTGCGAAAGCGATCAAACCAAGAACAATGATCAAAATAGTTTGATAGTTCAGGAAGGATTCAGCTTTCATAGTCAAACCTGTACCAGTTGCCAGCATGATCGTTACAATGTTCATCAAAGCATTTTGTGCAGTATCGGAAAGACGATCCAAACAACCAGCTTCTTTGAACAGGTTACCCAACATCAGCATACCAATCAAAGAGCATACAGGCGGAAGCAACAAGCTGATAACGATAGTAGTAACAACCGGGAATACGATTCTTTCAAAATGAGAAACCGGACGCAGTTGTTCCATAACGATTTTACGGTCAGCTTCAGTAGTGCAAAGTTTCATAATAGGAGGTTGGATCAAAGGAACCAACGACATATAAGAATATGCAGCTACTGCGATAGCAC
>OBYF01000998.1_pt1 | contig 11090 bp, 7 predicted proteins | sample 1495471 | NCBI WGS metagenome assembly OBYF01 (sample SAMEA2580185, study PRJEB22360) | human gut metagenome | biome: human gut; feature: human-associated habitat; material: faeces | place: Denmark | collected 2008/2010
TTCTGGTTCCGGTACTCTGGCCTATGGCAGCTTCTCTGGGAATCAACGTGATTCATTTTGGCATGATTGTGTGTATTTCCAATGTGGTCGGCACTATGACACCGCCGGTGGCAGTTAACATCTTTTCGGCGGCCAGCGTGACAAAGTTAAAAATGGGAGATATTGTAAAAGGTCAGATACCGTTTTTCATTGGTTATCTGGTTGTATTTTTCGCAGTTGTGTTTATTCCCGCAGTCAGTCTTTTTATGCTGTAAAACGTATCTGAAGGTGAGAGACTAAATACATTGGCGTTGTGAAAATATATTTAAATGATCATAAAAGGGAGGACATAAAAATGGCATTTATTGCAAAAGAAATGTTTAGCGTGGAAGGAAAGAAATGTATCGTTACAGGAGGCGCACAGGGGCTTTCAAAGGGAATGGCAGAGGGACTTTTGGAAAATGGGGCTGAAGTGGTTTTGGTAGATGTTCAGGAGGAGAAGTTGAAACAGGTAGTAGAACACTACCGCAGCCTGGGATATAAGGCCTATGGAATTGCAGGTAATCTGGCAGACAGGGAGGAACTTGGAAGGATTTTTGACCAGGCGCTGGAGGTTCTGGGAGGACGTTTGGACGTTCTTATTCCGGCAGCGGGAATTCAGAGACGCCATTTGCCAGAGGAGTTTCCTGTTGAAGAATGGGATCTGGTTATGAAAATAAATCTCGATCATGTATTTCTGATGATTCAAAAGGCGCTGAAGGTAATGCTGACACAGCCCAAGGGCGGGAAGATTATCAATGTCGCTTCTATGGTGTCATGGTTTGGAGGAACTACGGTTCCTGCTTATACTGCAAGCAAGGGAGCCGTTACGCAGCTTACCAAGAGCCTTGCGGTGGACTGTGCAGGCAGAGGAATCAATATCAATGCTCTGGCACCCGGCTATATGGATACGGAAATGTGCGCCAATATGACGCAGGCACGCAAGGATGAAACGACACTCAGAATACCACAGGGCAGATGGGGAACACCTGAGGATATGAAGGGACCGGTACTATTCCTTGCTTCTTCAGCCTCCGACTATCTGAACGGCGCAGTAATACCGGTTGACGGTGCATATCTGGTAAAGTAATGAAGGGATATAAACCGATAGCCTGCTGATGGAAATGGCAGCCATTCAGTATGGGGCCTCTTTTTGAATGTCTCTCGTCATTCAAAAATGCTTACGCAAGCCAGCCTGCGGCACATATTTCCGCACAAATTGCCGCATGGCTGAAGAGTTGCGTAAATTTTCATTTTTTCCGAAAATCCCCTTGCAAAAACCCCATTTTCCCTGTACAATCTGATATTGAGAGACATATAAAAGAGGGGCCAGGTTCTGACCCCTCTTTTGACGAGGAACCAAAGCGGCATATAAAAACGCTGTAAAATAAGATTCCATAGAAAGGTAAGAGACATGATTAGTGCAAATAATATCTCCCTTCGCGTAGGCAAAAAAGCATTGTTTGAAGAAGTGAACATCAAGTTCACAGAAGGAAACTGCTACGGACTGATCGGCGCAAACGGTGCGGGTAAATCTACATTTTTAAAGATTCTGTCCGGGCAGCTGGAGCCAACCAGTGGCGAGATCGCCATTACACCAGGACAGAGACTTTCCTTCTTACAGCAGGATCATTTCAAATATGACCAGTATACGGTTCTTGATACCGTTATTATGGGAAATGCCAGACTGTATCAGATTATGAAGGAGAAGGAAGCCATCTACATGAAGGAGGACTTCACTGACGAGGACGGCATCAAGGCTGCAGAGCTGGAGGGCGAGTTCGCCACCATGAACGGCTGGGAGGCTGAGTCGGATGCGGAGAGCCTCTTAAACGGTCTGGGCATCGGAACGGAGTTCCACTATACGCAGATGGGAAATCTCCTGGGTGCTCAGAAGGTGAAGGTACTCCTTGCGCAGGCATTGTTCGGAAATCCTGATATTCTGCTGCTGGACGAGCCGACCAACCACCTGGATCTGGACGCCATCGCATGGCTGGAGGAGTTTTTGATCAATTTTGAGAATACGGTAATCGTAGTATCCCATGACCGTTATTTCTTAAATAAGGTCTGCACCCAGATTGCGGATATCGACTATGGAAAGATCCAGCTTTACGCCGGAAACTATGATTTCTGGGTAGAGTCCAGCCAGCTGATCATCAAGCAGATGAAGGAAGCCAACCGGAAAAAGGAAGAGAAGATCAAGGAACTTCAGGAATTTATCCAGCGTTTCTCCGCCAACGCTTCCAAGTCCAAGCAGGCAACCTCCCGTAAGCGTGCCCTGGAAAAGATTGAGCTGGATGATATCAAGCCTTCCAGCAGAAAATATCCCTACATCGACTTCCGTCCCTCCCGCGAGATCGGAAATGAGGTTCTGACTGTGGAGCATTTAAGCAAAACCATCGACGGCGAGAAGGTTCTGGATGATATTTCCTTTATCCTGGGAAGAGAGGATAAGGTGGCTTTGGTAGGCCCCAATGAGCGTGCCAAGACCGTTCTTTTTAAGATTCTCTCCGGTGAAATGGAGCCGGACGAGGGCAGCTACAAGTGGGGACTGACTACCACGCAGTCTTATTTCCCCAAGGATAACTCCGCGGAGTTTGCCAATGACGATACCATCGTAGAATGGCTGACCCAGTATTCGCCAGAAAAGGACGTAACCTATGTCCGCGGTTTCCTGGGCCGTATGCTGTTTGCCGGCGAGGACGGCGTAAAGAAGGTAAAGGTTCTTTCCGGAGGCGAGAAAGTGCGCTGTATGCTGTCAAAGCTTATGATCTCCGGTGCAAATGTGCTGATGCTGGACGAGCCTACGGATCATCTGGATATGGAGTCCATTGATGCCTTAAACCGCGGTATGATCAAGTTTCCGGGCGTTATGATCTTTTCTTCCCGCGACCATCAGATCGTACAGACCACAGCCAACCGCATCATGGAGATTATTAACGGAAAACTTATCGACAAGATTACCACATACGACGAGTATCTGGAAAGCGATGAGATGGCAAGAAAGAGATTTACATTTACCGTTACAGAGAGTGACGAACAGGATGATTGATTATAAGGTACGCCTTTGCGTACAAAATGGAGGCAGGATCTGGACAAAGGGTCCTGCCTTTTCGGATTTAGGAAGGAGATAAAATAATATGGAAAAAATTGCCAGCTTTACCATTGACCATATCCAGCTGCAGCCCGGCGTATATGTATCAAGAAAGGATCAGGTAGGCGGCAGCGCCGTCACTACCTTTGATCTTCGTATGACCTCTCCTAACGAGGAGCCGGTGATGAATACGGCGGAGGTTCATACCATTGAGCATCTGGGGGCTACATTTTTGCGGAACCACAGCGAATATGGAAACTGTACCGTCTACTTTGGCCGTCTGGATTCCCGTACCGGATTCTATCTGCTGCTGGCAGGCGATTTTACCTCCCGTCAGATCCTGCCTTTAATTGTGGAAATGTTTGCCTTTATCCGGGATTTTGAAGGTGAAGTGCCGGGTGCCTGCGCGAAAGACTGCGGAAATTATCTAGATATGAATCTTGGGATGGCAAAATACCTGGCTGCCCGGTATTTAAAGGTGCTGGAGAACATTGAGGGATATCCCGAATCCAGACTGGAGTATCCTCAGTAAAATGATATGATCCGAAAAAGGAGTATAATCAATAAAAGGAGATGGAAATGAAAAAACTGATCTCATGGAATGTAAACGGACTGCGGGCCTGTGTGGGCAAGGGCTTTCTTGATTTCTTTAAGGAGGCAGATGCAGATGTATTCTGTATCCAGGAAAGCAAGCTCCAGGAAGGACAGATCGACCTGGATCTGCCGGGGTATTTCCAGTATTGGAATTATGCCGAGAAGAAAGGGTATTCCGGTACGGCGCTGTTTGCCAGGGAGGAGCCTCTTTCTGTAGCCTATGGTCTTGGGATTGAGGAGCACGACCATGAGGGACGGGTGATCACGGCGGAATTTGAGGAATACTACGTTGTCACCTGCTATACGCCAAACTCACAGGATGGCCTTGCAAGACTGGATTACCGTATGGAATGGGAAACGGCATTTCTGGCCTATCTGAAACGGCTGGAAGAGAAAAAGCCGGTGATCTTCTGCGGTGATCTGAATGTGGCCCACAAAGAGATTGACTTAAAAAATCCTAAGACCAACCGTAAAAATGCCGGCTTTACCGACGAAGAGCGGGGGAAATTTACAGAGCTTCTGAATGCGGGATTTATTGATACCTGGCGTTATTTTCATCCCGATACGGAGGGTGTCTACTCCTGGTGGTCCTACCGCTTTAAGGCCAGAGAGAAGAACGCAGGGTGGCGCATTGACTATTTCTGCGTCAGCGAAGCATTAAAGGAGCGGCTGGTAAGTGCCGGGATCCATACAGAGGTGCTCGGCTCCGACCACTGCCCGGTGGAGCTTATGATCCGGCAGGCAGACGAAGGGCAGGGATGATTTTTGCAGATTCTGGCTGTTAAAGAGAGAACACAGCTGTTATAATGGTCATAGGACCGGAGGCTTCCCGGACATGGAGCTGGAAATCCGGGAGGAAATTTAGAACGGAAAAGGAAACAGATACATGAATCTTCTTACCATTGAACATTTAAAAAAATCATATACGGAACGTCTGCTGTTCGATGACACCGCTTTCTCGATCAATGAGGGGGAAAAGGTAGGCCTGATTGGAATTAATGGAACGGGAAAATCGACGCTTTTGCGCATTGCAGCAGGTTTAGAGGAGCCAGATGACGGTTCTGTGGTGAAGGGGCGCAGTCTGTATATCCGCTATCTGCCTCAGATTCCGGAGTTTGAACCGGGGGAAACCGTCCTTGAGGCCATTGTGCGGGAAAATAAAAATGAGCCTCATTTTGCCTCCGGGGAGGAATTGAAAGCGGCGGCCCGATCCATGCTGAACCGTCTGGAGATACTGGACGGTGAGGCGAAAATTGATACTCTTTCCGGCGGTCAGAGAAAGCGGGGGGGTCTTGCCCGTGTTCTTTTAAGCACGGCTGATTTACTGATTTTAGACGAGCCTACAAACCACCTGGACAGCGGTATGGCGGAGTGGCTGGAGGCTTACCTTAAGTCCTTTAAAGGCGCGCTTTTGATGATTACCCATGACCGGTATTTTCTGGACAGCGTGACCAACCGGATCGTGGAACTGGACAAGGGAAAGCTTTACAGCTATCAGGGCGGATATGAGAAATATCTGGAGCTTAAGGCGGAGCGGATGGAGATGGCAGAGGCCGCGGAGCGCAGGCGACAGTCCATCCTGCGGACGGAAATTGCATGGATGCAGAGAGGGGCAAGGGCACGTTCTACCAAGCAGAAGGCCCATATCCAGCGTTACGAGGCTCTGCGGGATCAGGATGGTCCGCAGTATGACCGGAACGTACAGCTGGAGTCCATTGCCAGCCGTCTGGGCCGGACGACGGTGGAACTGAAGGATATCTGCAAATCCTATGGAGACAGGATACTCTTACAGGACTTTACCTATATTTTTCTGAAAAATGACCGTGTAGGCATCATTGGCCCCAACGGAAGCGGTAAATCCACCCTGATGAAGATTATTGCAGGCTGGGTACAGCCAGACTCTGGAACTGTACAGATTGGTCAGACCGTAAAACTGGGCTATTTTTCCCAGGAAAATGAGGCAATGGACGAGAGTCTGCGCGTGATAGATTACATCAAAAATGCGGCCGAATACGTTAAGACGAAGGATGGAAGCATCAGCGCCAGCCAGATGCTGGAAAGATTTTTATTTCCGGCCAGCGTGCAGTATACCATTATTGGAAAGCTGTCGGGGGGTGAGAAGCGCAGGCTGTATCTGCTGAGAATTCTGATGGAAGCGCCTAATGTGATTCTGCTGGATGAACCTACCAATGACCTGGATATCCAGACACTGGTTATTTTAGAGGATTATCTGGACACATTTCCCGGTATTGTGATCACGGTTTCCCATGACCGGTATTTTCTGGACCGTGTGGTAAACCGTATTTTCGCCTTTGAGGGGCAGGGAAGAGTACAGCAGTATGAGGGCGGCTATACGGACTATTTAAGAGCCTTTGAGCTGCGCCATCCTCAGAAAGAGGCTCAGGAGGAAAATGCTCCAAGGGAAGGGCAAAAGGCGGTCAATAGGAGTAACTGGAAGGAGACTGCGGGAGCGCCGAAAAAGAAGAAGCTTTCCTTTAAGGAACAGAAGGAATGGGAGACGATAGAGGATGAAATCGCAGCTCTGGAGTCAGGGATCGAGGCGCTTGAAAAGGAGATGGAGGGCGCTGCCAGCAACTATGCAAGGCTGAACGAGCTGATGAAAACAAAGAGTGAAAAGGAAACGGCCCTGGAGGAAAAAATGGATCGCTGGATGTACCTGAATGAGCTGGTAGAGCAGATCGAAGGGCAGAAATAAGGCGGGTGCCTGTAAGTGTTTGGGAAAGGCGGTAAACAGATGAAAATGGTTTATACAGTGGAGACAGACCGCAGCAGGATTTATCCCCTGGGGGTTACTGCCAGAGGAGATGGGTATGATGTGTCCTTTGTCTCTAAGGTCAAAAACTGCGGATTGCTTTTATTTGAAAAAGGAAAAAAACGTCCTTCTGCCAGAATACCTTTTCCGGCAGAAGGACGGATGGGCGATGTGCATTTTATGACGGTAAGGGGCAGCTTTGATGATCTGGAATACGCCTTCTGGGAGGATGACAGGGAGACGCCGGATCCCTTTGGACGCCGGTTTACAGGATGGGACAGATGGGGGAAAAGGGACAGTGCAAGGCGATGTATTCGTACTCCCTTTGATGTGCTGCGGGAGAATTTTGACTGGGAAGATGACTGCCGTCCGGCCGTTCCTCCTCAGGACTGTGTGGTTTATAAGATTCATGCCAGAGGCTTTACCAAACACATTTCTTCCGGGGTGAGCCCGCAGAAGCGGGGAACTTTTGCGGGGGTGGCTGAGAAGATTCCTTATATGAAAGAGTTGGGGATCACCACAGTGGAAATGATGCCGCCGTCTGAGTTTGATGAGGTGATCCGTTCCCCAAGGGGCGAGGTGTTCGGACTGCCTAAGGAGGGAGCGCCTGCGCGCGGATACTGTGCCGCAGCCGGGGAATCCCGCGGGAGGCGGGCGGTATCGGAAAAAGCAGAACCGGTAAAGGTAAACTACTGGGGCTATTGCCGGAGCTTTGCCTTTGCGCCAAAGACCTCATACGCATCCGACGGGGCCTGTGAAATAAAAGACCCTGTAACCGAGTTTAAGAGCATGGTAAAGGCCCTTCACAGGGCAGGCCTTGAACTGGTGATCGAGCTGTATTTCGACGGAACAGAGGCGCCGGGATATGTGCTGGATGCAGTTCGTTTCTGGGCGATGGAATACCATGTAGACGGGGTGCACCTGGTGGGGTTTGCGCCGCTGTCCCTGCTGGCTGCAGATCCTTATCTGAAGGATATAAAGCTGTGGGGCGAGGGATGGGAGACGGAAGGGGATTTTCGCCGAATCTGTGAATACAATTCCGGTTTTATGCAGGATATGAGACGTTTTTTAAAGGGTGACGAGGGGATGCTCAATGCCTTTGCGTACCATCTGCGCCGCAATCCAGGGGGCATCGGCGTGATCAATTATATGGCGAATGTAAACGGATTTACGATGATGGATATGGTTTCTTACAATGAGAAACACAATGAGGACAACGGCGAGGAGAACAGGGACGGAACAGACTGCAACCAGTCCTGGAACTGCGGAGCCGAGGGGACGGTGCGGAAGAAGCGGATCCGTCAGCTTAGGATGCAGCAGCTTCGCAACGCAGTGCTCCTTCTGTTTTTAAGCCAGGGAACGCCCCTTCTTTTATCCGGCGATGAACTTGGACAGAGCAAGCGGGGAAATAACAATTCCTACTGCCAGGACAATGAAATATCCTGGCTGAACTGGGATCTGCTGGAGCGCGACAGCCGCCTGTATGAGTTTGTCAGGGCGGCCATTTCCTTTAGAAAGTCCCACGATCTGTTCCATATGGAACAGGAACCGGGGTTAATGGATTATAAGGGGACAGGACTGCCGGATCTGTCCTATCATGGAGAGAAGGCGTGGCAGCCGGAGTTTGACCGGCACTGCCGTCAGCTTGGTGCATTTTACTGCGGAGCTTATGGAAAAGGTCGGGATGGAAAAGGAGACGCCAGCTTTTACACCGCCTATAATATGCACTGGGAGCCGCATGAATTTGCTCTGCCCAATCTTCCCAAGGGAAGGGAATGGCGGATGGTGTTTAATACGGCAGAGGACAGCGTAAACGGCTTCTGGGCGGAGAAGGATGCACCGGTACTGAAGGATCAGAAGAAGGTTATGGCGGCAGCCCGGTCGGTATGCGTATTTATGGAAGGGCCGGTTCATGGAAAAGGGCCTGCGTCGGAAGAAAGAGGGCAAAAAAATGCTGAATGAATCAATGGAGCAGTTTATAAGAGAACATAAGGAGGAGGCCTTTGAACTGCTTAGGACCATTGGCCGGATCCCTGCGCCCTCCAATCACGAAGAAAAACGGGCCGCTTTCTGCTGCCAGTGGCTGAAGGAACAGGGGGCGGAAGGGGTAATTATCGACGAGGCTCTCAATGTGGTTTATCCCGCTGTGACCCGCGAAACGGCTGGTCTGGAGGTCTATATGGCTCACATGGATGTGGTATTTCCTGATAAAGAGGATCTGCCTCTCACAGAGAATGGAGACTTTATTTTCTGTCCGGGAATCGGGGATGATACTGCCTGTCTGGTATGCCTTCTGATGGCTGCAAAATACCTGGCAAGGGCTATAAAAGAGGATCGTCTGGAAGAGGTTTATCCCTCTCATCTGCCAGGGCTTTTGCTGGTGTGCAATTCAGGGGAAGAGGGGCTGGGAAACTTAAAGGGCGTCCGTAAGATATGTGAAAAGTATGGAAACCAGATCAGCGCTTTCTGCACCTTTGACAGTCAGCTGGATAAGCTCGTAGATCAGGCGGTGGGTTCCGAGCGTTTTCGCATTACCGTCCGCACCCAGGGCGGCCATTCTTTCAATGATTTTGGCCGCGATAATGCGATCGAGAAACTGGCGGAAGTGATTTCCCTGCTGTACCGGATTCCAGTTCCTGAAAATGGCCGCACCACCTTTAATGTGGGTCAGATCCAGGGCGGAACCTCCGTCAATACCATTGCTCAGGAAGCCCATATGCTGTATGAGTTTCGCTCAGATCGCAAAGAAAATCTGGATTATATGCACAAACAGTTCGATGCTGTGATAGAGGAAGCCAGAGCGGCTGGCATAGAGATTCAGACGGAGCTTCTGGGACTTCGGCCCTGCTCTGGAAAGATCGATCCTGGCCGTCAGGCGGAACTTCTTGGGCGGGCGGTGGCTGCGGTGGAGGCAGTCACTGGGATGCGTCCCCGGACAGGTTCGGGTTCCACGGACTGCAATATTCCCATGTCCCTTGGAATCCCCAGCGTATGCGCCGGATGTTATCGGGGCGGGGGCGCTCATACAAGAGAGGAGTTTATAGAGGCCTCTTCGCTGACTGACGGTTGCCGTGTGGTATTTCATATGATGTTTCAGCGATGATCCTCTGTCTGCCCGCTGTCATAAGGGATAGCGTCATTTCATAAATTAAACAGAGTGCACCGACCGGATGCTTCCGGGACCGCTCAAGGAATGGTCCCGGAAGCATTTTTCGTTTCCATGCATTAAAAAAGCTGCGGCGATAAAGGGAAAAACATAAAAATAAGAAGGGGGATGCCGGCATGACAGAGTGGTACAGCAGGTCAGAGGAAGAAATCTTACGGGAGCTTTCTTCCAGCCGCCGGGGGCTGACGGAAGAGGAGGCGGCTATACGTCTGGAAAAATATGGGGAAAATACGCCTTCCCTGGTGGCAGGTTTTTTTGGAGCAGTTTAAAGATCTTCTGGTTGTGATTTTGATTGCGGCAGCCGCGGTGTCCATGGTGACGGGAGATCCGGAAAGCGCTATGGTTATCTTTGCTGTGCTCTTTTTAAATGCCCTTCTTGGTACCATTCAGCATGAAAAGGCGGAGAAGTCTCTGGAAAGCCTGCAAAGGCTCTCATCTCCTGAGGCCAGAGTGGTAAGAAACAGCCAGTCCCTTACCATTCCTTCCTCCCAGGTAGTCCCTGGAGATGTGCTGATTCTGGAGGCCGGAGATCTGGCGGCGGCTGATGGACGCCTGCTGGAGGTCTATGGACTGACGGTAAATGAAAGCTCTCTCACCGGGGAGTCGCTTAGCGTGGAAAAGCACGCGGGTACGCTGCGAATCGGGAATAAGGAACGGCTTTCTCCGGGAGATCAGTCCAATATGGTATTTTCCGGTTCTCTTATCACCTCCGGCCGTGCTCTGGCGGTTATTACCGCTACAGGCATGGCTACGGAAATCGGTTCCATTGCTTCGCTGATGAATGGGGCGGGAAGTCAGAAAACACCCCTGCAGGTAAGTCTGGATCATTTCTCCGGCCATCTGGCCCTGGGGATCATGGCCGTCTGCAGTCTGGTCTTTGGGCTCAGTGTCTGCCGGAAGGAGCCGGTGCTGGATGCTCTGATGTTTGCCGTTGCTCTGGCAGTGGCGGCGATTCCTGAGGCCTTAAGCTCTATCGTCACCATTGTTCAGGCGATGGGAACCCAGAAAATGGCGAAGGAAAATGCCATCATAAAGGATCTGAAGGCCGTGGAAAGCCTGGGCTGTGTATCTGTGATCTGTTCCGATAAGACCGGAACTCTGACCCAGAACCGAATGGAGGTGGAGCAGGTCTTTGTAAACGGAAGAAATATGGAGCCGGAGGCGCTGGCCGTGCCGGCGGCAGAAGGCAGAAGCGATGTGAACTTATTTCTCATGGCAGCGGCTTTGAATAACAATGCGTCTCCTTCAGCCAGAGAAGAAGAGGGGGATCCGGCAGAAAATGCCCTCCTGCACATGGTTCAGGCTGCGGGAGCGATCCCGGAACAGCTGCGCCTGCGCTGCCCCAGAAGGGGAGAGATTCCATTTGATTCTGTGAGAAAGAGGATGACTACGGTAAATTGCGTGGGAGAGGAAAAAATACTGTTTGTAAAGGGGGCTGTGGCTGT
>OBYF01001019.1_pt1 | contig 10911 bp, 10 predicted proteins | sample 1495471 | NCBI WGS metagenome assembly OBYF01 (sample SAMEA2580185, study PRJEB22360) | human gut metagenome | biome: human gut; feature: human-associated habitat; material: faeces | place: Denmark | collected 2008/2010
AAATTCTGTTTTTCGTTTCGAAAAGTTCGGGAGACGTCCATTTCTCTGTTTGCAAAATGTAGGTAACTAACAAAGAGTTCATTATCTGATATTTTGTGTCAAATAAGTAATAGACCGTTTTGTTTCCTCCATTATTATTTTATTTACACCTGCATAATCAATGGGAGTTTCCAAAATCTTTTGCATTTTATTCATATCGGTAACTATACGATTCTCTAGTTTAAATTGTTTTAACAAAGACACCAATTTATTGCTATTCATATCTCGTACTATAGTACAAAATTCTTTATTAAATTTTATAGAGAATACACTACCATGAAATGTATCAGTAATAATATAAGATGCTCCTCTAAAATAAGCTAGTACTTCAAACGGAGTAGGAATAACGACTTCATCACACCATGAAAAATAATGTCCTATTGATATCAATTTCAGTTCTTTTGATTTAGCAAAATTTCTGATAGAACTTATTTCCTTTTTATCAGTAATTCTTCCCGGATATGTATAAACAATTATATATTCATTCCTATTGAATTTATCAGGTATAAATTGATTATAATCAAACATCAAAACTGGATCAACATGAAGCCAAGGAGTTTTACCGGTTAGTTCTTCAATAACTTTCATGCTATTCTCGTCACGCACAGAAATGGCATCTAAATCATGCAATAAACTTGAGACAATTTCCTTTTTGCCGACAAGTTGTAATTTGTCTGTAGTAGTCGCACCAAAGGATGCTGCATACGTAATGATCCGACTTGCATTCAGTCCTTTCCCAAATAATTGAGACGAAAAACCAAACCAAGTCTTTTGAGTACAATTAAATACTTCATCACTTCCAATAACCACTACATCATAATGTTTTGTATTTATTCCTTTTTTTACTCCCAAATAAGGTAGGAACTCTTTTCGAAAACGATTCTGAAAAACAAATATTGTTTGGAAACGTTTGTAAAAATCCCATCCCCATAAGCGCTGGAAAAGTAATTTAATATTGTAAAAACAACTGGTCTTATATCCTTCTAATTGTTCTCCGGGAATAATATTTATAAATTCACAGGTATGACCTAATGACTCAATATTCTTTTTTAAAGAAAAGGCTTGAAGAAAAGAACCGTAGTTCTTAATTTGCTGCATGGAGAGAATTGCTACTTTCATCGCTTTTGTATTTATTCTCATTCAGTTTTACAAACTTCCGTATTCTAAAATAATTTATAATTCTTGATGCAATATATGGACTTATCTTAAACATTAAACCCCGTAGTTTTTGTTGTAACGAAACAGGAGCCGAAAATGCACATAAAGCTTCCTCTTGGCAAATCCTTTTTATCCTACCATAAAGATCCTGATATTCTGTTTCAGCACCACAGCCTACAATTACATTCAAAGCATCACAATGAGTATGCCAATTACTAAAAGCCCAAGCTCTTAATAATGCCGACGAAGGATTAGCAAATATACTCTTAATATACTGTTGGGCGTTTATGCTACTATTAATCCATTCTTCCTTAAATCTAGAAGCACCGCTATTAGGATCACCTACTCTATAATAATAAAGATGTTTGTATCCCATTGCCACTCTATTTGCATTCAAAAAACTTTCAACCGAGAATGCAAAACCTTCACCATTAAAAAAATTAGGCTGAAAACGGATTTTATTTCTTTCAATTAAGTTTCGACTTATCATTTTATTCCATGGAGCAATGACAATTTTATGATATAACATATTTATAGCTGTTTCCTCACCTGAAAGTATGTCTACATGATCTTTTTCATATATAGTATGAGGAGTTTCGTTAAAAAACTTCCTTGGAGACGGAGTAGCTGATATTTCAACATTGTATTTACAAATAAGGCCATAAAAATAGCTTACATAATCTTTAGCAAGAATATCATCTTGATCTAAAAAACAAATATATTCTCCCAAAGATCTCTCCAATGCAATATTACGCGAATTACTCACACCAGAATTCTCTTTATGTATCACTTTTACTCTTTTATCCTTTAACGAATATTTATCCAATATTACATTAGAACTATCAAAAGATCCATCATCCACTAAAATCAATTCTATATTTTTATAGTCTTGATTCAAAACAGACTCTATGCATTCTTCTATATATCTTTCACCATTATATACAGAAACTATTATTGAAACCAGTTTATTTTCCATAACTAAAAAATCAATATTGAATAGAAAGAATTCTATGTAAACACTTATCAACTTTCATTTCTACGAATAATAATTTAATTTCAACAAACTGTCATTCAACAAGTGTAAACAAACTTTCTCACAATAAAACTTTTCTATATAAGATTTTAACTCAGGCTGTGAATACCCTTTATTAATAGCTTTTATTATGGCAGCACCTATTTCATTTATACTTTGCGGATTAACTAACAAAGCACGACCCTCATAATATTCTTTAGGCGCACCTACACAAGTAAGAACTATCTCACATCCATAAGCAGCCGCCTCAAGTGCTGCCATACCTACTCCTTCTCTTAAAGAAGGAAGAGCAAATACTTTAGCTCTTTTATAAAGTGATACCAATTCCTCTTCATTCACTTCTCCCAAATACTCTATATTCTTTGTACTACCAATAAGTGAAATGATTTTTTTCTCTTCTTTTTCTCCAGATATATGACCTGCCAATTTCAAATCAAAACCATATTTTTTTGCCGCTTCAATAAGTCTTGGAACATTTTTATTAGGTGCATCTAATCTAGACACATGTAAACAGAAATCCTCTTTTTCACCTAATTGACCAATCTCAGGAATTCTATAATTCAATGGTACTTTAGCTATTTTATCGTTCGGTATATCAAGGCAATAACTCACATAATGCCTTTCTTGTTCTGAACGAACAAGCCATAGCTTTACCTTTTCCTTTACAGACCACATATCATGGTAATGATTGGATAACGCTAATCTTGTACTACCATAAAACTTAAACAAGAATTTATAAAACCTATCACTTCTGTTAGGATCTATAATAGGAGCTACTATGATATTTTCATTAATCCTAGAAAGACCTTTTATCAGTTTAAAAATATTTGCCCCCATAGCAAAGATGATTACAGCATCATAGCTTGAGAAGTCAATATTCTCCCACAAATTAACCAATTTAACGTTGTGCCCCAATTTTTCAAGTCCATTCTTCCACATTATGGCTTGAATTTTAATGCCATTATTGTATGTCAATGACCCCATGGAGTCTATAAAAGCATAATTCATTCTTCAATAATTCATTTTTACAAATATAAAAGCTATATCTAATCTCAACTATAACATTTATTTCTCCGACAACTCATGAAATAAATCCAACCATTTCTGCATCACCTTTAATTTAGAAAAACGAGTACTAGAAATGTAAGCTTGTTTACTCATATTTTCCAACAACGTTCTATCTCCTATCAATTTTATACAAGCTTCCGCCAAGGCATTTACATCATTATCCGGCACTAAAAAGCCATTCTTACCATTGTCTATGATACTATTTGCTCCAGTAATGTCAAAACTAACACAAGGCAAGCCACAATTCATCGCCTCCACCAATACCAACGGGAAACCTTCATACAAAGATGACATAACAAAAAAAGAAGAATGAGAATATACTTCATCTATACTATATGAAACACCTTTGAGATGGACAATTGATGAAAGATGCAAAGCATCAATTTGTTTTTGAAGACTTTCTTGCAGACTTCCTTCACCCCAAATTTCCAATTGCCAATCTGGGCACTTTTGTGCAACTATCACCCAAGCAGAAATCAACCGCTCATAACCTTTCTGATGTTCTAATCTACCTACAGATACAACTAAATTAGATTTTTTCTCTTCTATTTGTCTAACTTCAATACTTGTAAAATTAGGGATAACGCCTATATTCTGTAAACAGAATTTCTTCTTATCTGAATCATTCAAAGCTATCACATTATCAAACTTACTTAAACAGATTTTCCTCAATTTTTGAATTAAACAAACCTTTAGCTTCGATTTAAAAATCTGTTTATCTAATATTTGTTGCCCTTCATAAGAAAAATGAAACTCATGGATCTTCTTTATCCGCCGACAAATAAATGGTAATATCCATATCAATAAAGGAGCATTGGCATTGACAGCAATATCTATCTTATATTTTTTAAATATGTGACGTATAATACTTATATTTTTCCATATTCCATTAATTTTTTTTCCAAAGCCTACTTTCCACTCTATATCAATAGGTAACAGTTGAATGTTCGGGTGCAAAGGATATATAGGTTTTTCCTGTCCATTACCATAATATGCCAAAAAAAGCCGTCCTTCCATATTTTCCGCCAAATAATTCATCTTGTCTGACACTATACGGAATATACCTCCTGCAATGGTTATATTAGGAACAAAATAAATGATATTCATTATTTAGTATTTCTTATAGGAAGAAAAGCATAACAACAAAGCACCCACACACTCAAAGCTACACTGTCCACACCTATAGAATTAAAAGAAGATATAATAAATAACATTGGAAGAACTATAATGGATTTTTCATAAAAAGATATTCCCTTAATTATTTGCTTGAAATATAAGAAAAAAACAGTTACCATAATAATGGTAAAAATAAGCCCGAAACGAAACAAAAATATAAGCCAAGGATTTTCATTAATGACCCCATATATCCCTGACGAATGCATTAATTCCGTCGTTTCATCCAAAGTCATTCCCCATATAAAATCAGAATAAGCATATTTGTCGAACACCAACAGCACTTGAAGGCGAGCACCTGCACTATCGTCGTCATACAATCCTATGTTCATTAATCTGCCACCAAAAGAAGTGTAAGATATCAGAAAACAAAAAACAATACCCATTATAAAGCAAATGCTCATAACATGTTGTTTAATCCTAAATGAAATTCCTCTTTCTCTCATCAAATGCAATATAAAAACACAAAAGAAAAAGGCAGTAACTACAATAGCAAAACGAGTATTAAAACAAAACAAAGCCATAAAACACAATACTGAATATTGTATTTTTTTTATAGGAGATATTTCAGTTATCCACAAAAAATTCATGATAGTAGAAATCACGACTGCATTAGCTAACGGATGTCCTCCAAATGCAAAAGAACGAAAGCTAGCCCCCAATTTCATACTATCAGAATATTCAAATAAATGAAAACCCAATATACGTTCAATCAAAGCCAATGAACAATTTGATAAAAAATAAATTATCAAAATACCAGCAACCATTTGCCGTTTTTTCTCATTTGCCGCATACTTTCCGAATAATATGAATGAATACATAAAAGGCATAAAAAGAGACGTTATGGTTGCTCCCCAATTAGCATCCCGATCTGTACATGTATTATAGATGCAAATTGACAACAAAATAATAATACTAATTAAATCTTGCCTTCTTTGCTTGATTCCTTTTTTTATAGAAAACAAGAAAAGAGGTAACAAAACAAAAATAGCAAAAGAAGAATTTCGCAAAGTTCCTATATTGGGAATAATATTGATCATCCCTGTCACTTGTACTACATTAGCGCCTAAATAGAGTAAAAATATGATACTCCATTTCAATAATATCACTTCAAGCATGAAAGAATTATTTTCTTTATCCTTCTTAATAATGCTATCCACTTACTATCTTGATTTATTCCCAATAAATTATATATACGTAAATTTCTACGTTGATACTCCGGTAACCATGAAGCAGCAAAATGGTGTATAGAACGGGTATTCTTAGTTATCACTATTTTCCCTGTTGCATAATCCTTCGGATTAAAATATTCTCTTGGATAAATCAATATACCAGCTATTTTCTGCGCAGTCGCACAATTTTTCAGTCCACAATAACAAAGCAATTCTGTAGTATATTCCACTACTGTCTTTAAATTCAAGACTCCATTCCCCTCTATGAAATGTAATGTTGAATATAATTGCAGGAGTTCACTATACAGTCCTAGTCCAGGATTCGCACCGAGTCCTAGTCCAGGAGCAACGGCTAAGATAGTTTCTCCATTATTATCTATATTCTTTTCGCAGCCCATAAACGGTCCTTTATCTATGATATCATCCATTGGTCTTATAACCTCTACATCAGTATCAAAATACAGACCTCCATAATGATATAGAATCCAAAAACGAGCATAGTCACTAACGAAAGCATATTTCTTCATCTCATACGCTTCTTTAGTATATGGAATAATATTCACATTAAAATTCTCTTCATTCCATTCTTTTATCTCGTAATCAGGAAAATATTTTTTCCATGACTCTATACACTTTACAGCCAACGGTGGAAGAGTATTCCTTCCAAACCAGCAATAATGAATTACTTTAGGTATCATAAAACGCTTTTAATGATTTTAGCACGACATTTATCTAAGAACTTCTTTAAGTTCCAAATTATTTTTACAAATGGATATAACCCGCATTTTCCCAATATAAAAAGATAAGTAATAGTTTTGCCTTCTGTCTTATTACCCAATATAACTTTATAAGAAACTGGATAATAATTATAAAAGTCCTTTACAGAAAGAAGATTATGCCGAAACGCCTCCATTTTCACCTCCAAAGCAGCTATTTGAAGCAACGAAAGTTCGGAAACAATCCCATTTAAAGCTGATATATATTTTTTCCTCATGTGGTAAGTTTCTCTAGTATAATTTCTAGTTATAGATTCTTTATTATCATCACAATAGTGGTAAAACGCATAAGATAAATAAGAAATGCTGTGACAATACTGTAACAATTGTGCCAAAACCAATATATCTTCACAATAATTTATGCCATTAATAAAATGCGCATTACATTTTTTCCATAAATCAGTACATACTAATTTATTCCATAACGTACCAATCAATTTCCCTTTTAAAATTTCTTGCAAAAAACTTTTTGAATCTACTAAAGATGGTTCTTGTTTCTTATACACTATTTCTCCACCTCTCCTATCTATAAAGAAATCAGATACAACAATTTCAGCATTCTCTGCTTCAGCCATACCAACCATCCGTTCAAGCATATCAGGTTCTATCCAATCATCACTATCAACATGAATAAAATATTTTCCACGAACATAATCCATGCCCAATTGGCGTGCAGAAGCTACACCTCCATTTTCTTTATGAAATACCTGAATACGTATATCTTTTCTAGCATATTTATCACAGATTTGTTTGGAATCATCCAAACTTCCATCATCTATAAGTAATAATTCAAAATCAGTAAAAGTTTGGACAATTATACTATCTACACATCTGCACAAATATTTTTCCGCATTATAAATTGGAATAATTATCGAAATTTTAGGAGAATAATTCATGACTTTTTCCAATAAACGCACTTTGTATCTTGATTTCGCTCTATACGCAATCGCCTTCTCTTTATCATAATAGACTCTGGAATAATAAAACGAAATAATCGTTTCAACGAATATCTTAACCAAAATCTAGCACATTTTATATACCTAAAAGATGAACCAGATACAAGCAAATCCTCATAATATGCTTCTAGCTTATTATTACCTGATAAACTTCCAATACTTTGGTCAAATACAGCCATAGTTATAGGAATATATAAAAAACAAGCATTCTGATTCCACAAAAGATGGAAGAAATGGAAATCTGCACATACATGAAATTTTGTATTAAAGTAATATTTTCTCATTAAATGACTCCTTACAAAAGAAGATTGATGACAAAAGGGCTTATATTTCAACATATTAATCATTTCCATCGGACGTTGTTCATACATGCCCCATATTTCTACCACGCACGTGTCACCATAAATAACGTCTGTACAGTCTCTCACATTATCTGTACTAAAGATATCCATCAAAACAGCTTTTGTAAAAAAACTATCTCCACAATTCATAAAATTAATCCACTCACCAGTAGCAACTTTCGCCCCTTTGTTCATTGCATCATAAATTCCATTATCTGGTTCACTCACCCAATAAGCTAATTTATTCGCATATTTCTTGATAATCTCCACAGTGCCATCTGTACTGCCTCCATCAATAATAATATACTCAACATTAGGATAAGTCTGATTAATAACCGAAAGGATTGTTTTCTCAATAGTAGTAACAGCATTGTAAGCCACCGTTACCACCGAGATTAAAGGATTATCCATATTCATTTATTGTTTCCCTTATTTAAAACTTATTTTAACCAAATTCCTTTAGCTGTACCATTTATCATTTTAAGTATCTGTATTCTTCCAATACAGGCTTGTAAAACAAATGCTACAGCAGGAACAATCAGTACGCCTTCTATGCCACAATATTTACAGCAATATTCTATCAAAGGAAGGGAAATTAAAGCGAACAACAGATAAACAATCAATTGTAACCGTACTTTACTCGTCCCATTAATAAGATACATATATATATTACCTCCAGTTTGACACAATACATATATTGCCATACAAACAGATAATGAAAAAGATATAATTACTGAATCACCAATCCACAATTTATATAGAAAGTTGGAAGATACTAGCATTAACAGTAAAACAGGGATACATAATAACCACATCTTTTCCAACTTATTTAATACACTACGCATCCAATCATAATCTTTCTTTATATAGGCATCCGTAAATGCCGACCAAAACGGATTTAAAACTATATTTACAATCATATTAAGGACATTAAAATACTTATAGGTTATATTATATTGTGTAACCGCCTCTGGTCCCTGCAACCTTGACAAGATTATATTAACAAACTGGAAAACAAACAACATAGAAACCATAATAACAAAGAATTGTCCACCCAGCCCTACAATACTTCGCGTCAACGAAAAGCGAATACCATACAACGAAGGGGCTACATCCTTATAACTTTTAGTTTGATACACAATAATAGATACTATCAGAAGAAACAAGCACGGGATAGCTGAAAAAGCAAAGGCCAATGCGCTTAAACTTCCCTGTGTGGTCTTTGTCAATATATAAATACAGACAAATGCCAATACCTGTCCACCCGTTTGAATCAACGAAGCTAAAGCAGGCTTTTGAGCTGCCGTCAGCATGGTAGTAAAGACACTTGCCACAATGTTCAGACAAAAGAAGCATGCCAACAAACCGAAAACCAAACTCAGCTCATCCTTATAAACAGCATTAATATTTAAAATACGACTCCAATCCAAATAATTATTCACTACCAAGGTTATCAATAAAATTACGGAAAAGAGCAAGAAGAGCACTGCGTACGTAGTACTGACATATTCTTTTGCCAACTTCATATCCCCTTTCGCTTTTGCTTCAGCAAAACGATTGCGAAATCCGTGGGCAAAACCCAAATCAAAATAAGACAGCCAAGCAATAATGGAACTCAACGTCAGCCAAATGCCATACTTCGTAGGATTAACATAACCGATGGTCAATGGAACGACCTGCAAGGAAACTAAAATACTTATACATTTCAACACTAATGAAACGGCGATGTTTTTCTTCACCGCAACACTACGCTCATTCCCCTTAGTGAAATAAGCACTAACTTTATCTTTTATATACTGGAACTTCATACATTTATGATTGTATCACTAGCAAGATATGCAATCTTCCATCTGTAACATTACTAATCTTACACCCCACACATTAGTAACGTGTGGGGTGACACGTTACCAACCTTCCGGCATACACGTTACTAACCTTTCAAACGTCCTGTTCTTTTCCGAAAAGAACAAGGTCTTTAAAAAAAAGAACAAGATGTTTTCATTGGAAGAACAAGAGCTTTTAAAAATTTGACCTGTTGTTTTTTCCATAATGGTATCTACATGCCGAAACGCCTTACTTTTCCTTCAGATCTTTCAGCTACTCCGCAAACGCCCTGCCTGTCGGCATTCCGGCTGAAGGATATACCTCACGAAATGTTTCAGCCGGAAAATATCCTTCAGGAAAAACGATTCCCTAAGAATCGGAGAAAGATTAGTTCGGCTGAAACATTCCAACCCCCAGCTGAAGGATTCCTGAACCCAATCCTTCAGCCGGAATGCCCACGGGTAGGGCGTTTGCGAGCAGGCTGAAGCTTTTGAAGGATTTTTCAGGGTATTCCCTATAGAGCATGACGAATGACCATATTCCATTGAAAAAAGTAAGATATCTTCGTAAGCAAAGTAAGATATGTTCCCAAGCAAAGTAACACCACTTACTTGGTCCACGAAGTCCGCATACTTTTCTTTACAACAAAACAGACCTCACAGCCGTCTCATGCCAGTGACGATAATCCCCCATCAGCAAAGAATGCTCCGACCACACTTTCCGGTAAATTCCATCGTGCAAAATGATGTACTCACGGAAATAGCTCTCTGCCTCATCGGCAGGAACGGAAGCCATCACCACATATTCCACACAATCCGGGACACAAAACAAAGTCAGTTCATTTTCAGAAAACAAGCCGCTCAACCTACAGGCGGAACGCTCAAAGGCCGCCCAATACGCACCAATGTCATACAGATGAATGAATTTATCATTATTCTTTTCCCTGGCTAAGATTTCCTTATGCTGATTCTGAATCAGCTGCTGGAGCCGGATGCCTGACGGCATAAATGTGGTTCTACACATTATTATATATAAGATTTATATAATCAGATCGTTTACTTTCCCATTAATCAGGGAATAACAATGTTTAACGTAGCAAATGAAATTATTTCTTCTTCGGCTCTTCTATCACTTCTATTAAGTCCGGCGAAATAGTCGCCATGGCCATAGCTATCACCCCTTGCAGACTGATAACCACACGACGGTCTCTAGCACCTTTTACCTTTACAAACACCCCCTCGTAGCCCTCGAAGTCACCACCTGTGATACGGACTTTCGTACCGCGCCGTAAGTTCACCTCGTCGGGACTGAAAAAAATAAGATGCTCGTCATACGTTCCAGCCACAGCGATAAACTGCCTCATCTGATCAT
>OBYF01001028.1_pt1 | contig 10813 bp, 4 predicted proteins | sample 1495471 | NCBI WGS metagenome assembly OBYF01 (sample SAMEA2580185, study PRJEB22360) | human gut metagenome | biome: human gut; feature: human-associated habitat; material: faeces | place: Denmark | collected 2008/2010
TTCCCCAACGACAACAGCGGAGCGGATAGCCACTACGGAGGGCGCAGTATCTGGGGACAAATAGATAATCTTATAAACCGCTATCATTGGACTCTTGAATATATTCTTTGGGGGATTTCATGGGCTAACGTACAGCTTATGATTTCCGACGCTCTAAAAACGGATTGTAAAAGTAAATCAACAACTAATATTCCCAACAATGAACAATCAAAAGTTCCCGATATAATTGACATGAACGATCCTAATGCAATGAACACACTTCTTCTGATGGCAGGAGGCAAACGATAACAAACGAAATAATTTATATGCTTGACAACATCCTAAAATCCGCGTCCGCACTCGGCGCCTGCGAACGACTGGACAAAGTGAAAAATTTTCACTCCCTGACCTCTCTGTTTTTTACGCCACAAGGACTTGAATTTTGCCATAAAAACAATTTCCCTCCGCTGGGAATATTTCAAGCTCACAAAAACGAAGTGAGTGATTGCAACATGTATGTGGATTGCGGATGCATAAGGCTCGACAAGCGAAAATACATTTGCTTAGTCGGCAATACGTCGGCTGAAATAGAAGCCTCGGGAGTAGATTTCGTCCACACTGTCATTCTTATGCATGGAGCCTCGGCCACAATCAACGCTTCGAATTATGCCGTAATAAAAGTCGTGAACATCAGCGGATCAAAGGTAGAAATCAATAAAGATAAAACCGTCATCGTATTATGAGTATAAACCTTACCGTAGTCATAGATAACGATGAAGCAATTCGCAAGTTCCGTGAACTTCAGAAAACGGCCAAAACCGTAACGTCCAGTGTCGTGACGGACGCCGACCGTATGGATATTGCAATGCGTCGCCTGGCTACCACCCTCGGACAAATCGGCGTCGGAGTGTCGCTTGCGGGGCTGGTGAAACAAATCGCGCAAACTCGTGGCGAGTTTCAACAGCTCGAAGTGGCCTTCGCAACTCTGCTCCAAAGTAAAGAAAAGGCTGATGCATTGATGTCACAAATGGTCGAACTGGCCGCCAAAACGCCGCTTGACCTGCAAGGCGTGGCCAGCGGCGCCCGCCAGCTTCTCGCATATGGATTCGCAGCAGCGGATGTTACCAACACACTGACTCGGCTCGGTAATGTTGCGGCCGGTCTGGGACTGAACCTGCAAGACCTCACGTGGTTGTACGGCACGACGGCCGTACAGGGGCGTTTATACACACGTGACGTAATGCAGTTCCAAAGCCGAGGCATCGACCTCGCGGGAGAGTTGGCAACGCAACTCGGCAAGACCCGCGCAGAAATCTCACAGATGGTCACGGAAGGCAAAATAGGCTTTCCAGAGGTGCAGAAGGCTATTGAAAGCATGACGAACGAGGGCGGGAAGTTCCACAACCTGATGCAGGAGCAATCCAAAACCATTACGGGCCTCATCTCCAATCTCGGCGATGCTCTCGACATGATGTTCAACGACCTCGGCAAATCGCAGGAAGGCGTCATCACGGGTGTGCTCAAGGGTACGATTTCACTTGTCGAGAATTACCAAAAGGTATTGGATATTCTAATTCCGTTGGTATCGGCATACGGTGCCTACAAAGCAACATTGATCTTGACCGCAGCGGCACAAAAAATAGTTGTAACCGCAGCAAATATCAAAGCATTTTTTGATTTGGCGAAAGGTATAACCGCCGCAAAGGATGCACAGTTGTTATTTAATACGGCGTTTAATGCTAATCCGCTCGGGTTGGCTTTGAGTGTCCTTACCGCTATTGGGATCGCCGTATGGAAATATTCAGACGGGATATATAGCGCGGCAAAATCCCAAAAGCAGCTGAATGACAGTATAGCCGAAGCGGCAAGTTCTGCGGCAGTAGAACAATCGGAGTTAGGCAGGCTTAAAGGGAAATTACAAGCGGCAAAGGAGGGAACGGAAGAATATAACAAAATTCGTAACGAAATAATAGAAAAATTCGGTAAATATGACGCCGGACTAAAAGCCGAAACACTTACGGTTGAAACTCTCGCTCAAAAATATAACAGTCTTACTGATGCAATATTGCAATCTTATAACGCTCGTCAATACGAAAAATTCTCACGGGAGCAGACTGATTTGTTCGAGCAAACGGCAACCAAAAGCTATGACAAAATTTTCAACAAACTTATAAAAAAATACGGCGATGAATTGGGTACGCAGTATGGCGTTGAATTACAAAAAGCCATAAGCGACGGTTCGATAAAAGTTCTTCAAAATTCGGCGGGGATATTACGTATAAGTGGATTGAAAGATTTTGAAGCAACAATAGGCGGAGCATTGGGGCTAACAACCCAATTTGAAGTATATACGGGACGTGTCGCAAAACTTATAGCGAATATAGTTGAAGCACAAGAGGTACTGCGTGAAACAGATGATTTGGCCCGCAAACGATTCGGTATTACAGCTCCAACACCCCAAAGTTCTACAAATACCGAAACACCAGAACAGCCCCAAGAAGTACGCAACAAATCCTATTGGGAAGGACAGAAGAAGGAGGCGGAGGCAGCTCTCGAAGCGATGGACGTTTCATTGAAAGGGACAGCGAAATGGAATGAGCTGATCGCCAAAATCGCCGAATACGATTCGAAAATTAAACAATACAGCGTTTCGGGCAAAACGGCGACGGATGCCGCCAAAGCCCAGAAAAAGCTATCCGATCTTATTCTCGCCAATGATAAAGCCCTTCAGCAATCGCGCATCGATATTTTGAAAGATGGCAAGCAGAAAGAGCTGGCCGAAATAGACTTGCGCACAAAAGAGGAAATGAACAAACTCGAGCAGGATAAATCGAAACTTAAAGCCGCGCAGGGTGGAATCATAACTGCAGATCAAACAAAAGATTTTCAGGAAAGGCAATCGAATATTCAGCAAAAAAATGCCGATGACCGAGCTGCCATAGAACTGAAATACGCCCAAGAGCTTGACAAGATATACAAGCAGATCACCGATGACACGCTCTCGGAAGAAGATCGCCGCATCAAAGGCATAAAAGACAAATACGAGGAGTTCCGCAAGTGGGTAGAAGATGCTCTGAAGGCTGGAAATATCACCAAAGAGCAAGCGACCGATTTGGGTATCAAGATCGACCAAGCGGAAATTGCGGCCAGCCTAAATACCATTGTCGAGAAATACGGTACGATGGAGGATAAGATTGCCAAGATACGCGAGAAACACGCCAAAGACAGGGAAACAGCAACAAAGAACGGCCGCTCCGACCTTATTCCTCAAATCGACAAACATGAAACAGAGGAAATCGGACAAATCAAGGTGGACGAACTGATGAAAACCGATGACTGGATTAATCTGTTCCAAAACCTCGACGCCTTGTCGAGCCGTGAGATATTGCGTATTATTGACAACATAAACAGACTGCTCCAAGATGCCGACCTCGACCCTATCAATCTGAAAACAGTAACCGATCAACTTGACCAAGCAGCAGATATAGCCACTCGGAAGAATCCATTCGCAAGTATTTCGGCAAACTTCAAGGCTTATAAAAAGGCACTTGCAGATGGGGATGATCTTCGAGCTGTAAAGCTACGTGAAGATGCCTGGCAAGCAGTAGCGGAGGCAATTGACATCGTTGCTGCATCGATAAGCGGTGTGTCTTCTATTGCGTCAGCATTGGGAGCAGATGAAGACACGACGGCCTCCATTAACAACATTGCAGGTGCTGTAGGCGGAGCAGCACAAGCTGTGAGTGGATTCGCATCTGGAAATATTGTTCAAGGCATTCAAGGAACTGTGTCGGCTATCACCAGCCTGATAAACCTTTTCAGCGGAGATCGACGAAAAGAACGTAACATTCAGCGCTTACAAGATCAAATTGATGCTCTCGAAAAATCATATGATGGACTCGGGGAGGCCGTTGAAGAGGCATACTCTACAGATGCTTCTGAACTTATCGAACAACAAAATGAATTACTCGAACAGCAAAAAATATTGATACAAAATCAAATAGCAGAAGAGCGTAGTAAAAAAGACACGGATGAAGAACGAATCAAAGAATGGGAAAATCAAATTGATGAGATAAATAAACAAATAGAAGAAAATAAGGAAAAGGCCTTAGATGCAATTTTTGGCGAAGATCTAAAATCTGCGATTGACAATTTCGCGACAGCTTACGCCGATGCATGGGCAAACGGGGAAGATCGGGCAAGAACCGCACGAGATGTGGTTCGGAATATGATGCGTCAAATGGTAATAGAAAGTATTAAATCTGCCATACAATCTTCCGAAGCCATGAAGAAAATTCGCGAGAAATTGCAAGAGTTCTGGTTAGATGGGGTATTTTCAGCCGAGGAACAAGAGGAGGCCTATAAAATGGCTGATGACTTACAAAAATATTTAGATGATAAATATGGATGGGCAGGTTCTCTGCTATCCGACAATCAGGCATCTACCCAGAATGCTACTTCACGCGGTTTTCAGGCAATGTCCCAAGACACAGGCGACGAACTCAACGGTCGCTTTACTGACATGCAAGGTAAAATGAACATCCTTGTCAATGGTATGGAGCTGCTTCGATCGATCAATATGGATACGCGTAATGTGACTTTCGACATCCGAGATATTATGATTCAATTGAATGGTAATGTCGCAGATATTCGAACATACACCCGCATATTGCCTGCAATGGGCGAAACTCTTGTTGCAATAAATCGAAAACTTGATAACCTATAAAACATGCCAACAACAGAAGTAACTATAAATAACAAACCGTTATCTACAATGGGAGTTGCCATGCTTTCAGGAGCATATGCAGCCCTCCTTACACCTCCATCTCTCAAAGAATTTGTCGAAAATGACGATCCAACACAAAACGGAATAGATATTATTGTTCCGGATTCACCGGTTGTAAATGAACGTGACGTAACATTGACATTTTTGATCAAAGGAACATCACAAGAGGCATTTTTATCTAACTATGCTGCTTTTGTTGCAGAATTACACAAAGGAACCGTAACACTATATGTCCCGGATTTAGGCAATACGTATAATCTTTTATATAGCAACAGCACTCAATTTGAAAATTATCGATTGAATGCCTGTAAATTAGCAGTGAAATTCCGAGAACCCAACCCCGCAGATCGGGCGGCACGCGAATAGGAAAGGACGGGAATCTATCCCAGCCTTTTACTCGCTTCTGCTATTCATCGTAAAATGATGCGTTAGCCCCTCCCCATCCTTATCAAATCAATTGCAGTTCTTCTCCAATCTTACGAATTTCGCTCTTTATCATTTCCATACGTTAGGACAATAAACGTGTATTCGGCTACGTTTTCATAGTGCAACTAAAAAGTTGGCAAAAAATTTGCACCTCGAAAAAACGTGTATTATATTTGCATCATATAATGAAATATAGACGTACGGGTCTATCCGTAACCACGAATATCGAACATAAAGGATACAATAAGACCGTCATAATATTACATGGCGGTCTTTTTATTTATTGACAATATAAAAAACTTACGTTTATGAAAAAATTTCATTCGGCTCTTTTTGACTTTTGTTGGTTCCCTAATTATGACGCATCTATTGAATATCTTGCGAATAATATAGCAGATCCGGAACCATGGGATTTCTCAGATGCTACGCAAGCCAAATATTCCATTTTGAAAAGTTATATCGAACATACTTTCCGCAAAATTAAATCTGAAAATAAAATATCCTTTTCTTCTGATAACAATTTTGCATGTTTCAATACTGGACTTGTAACTGCAAATTTGGAAAGCATATTTGCTCTTGCTGAACGCAACAATAGGCCAGATGTAGCCGAGAAAGGTTTATCGCCTTATGTTTTCAAGGCATTTGTCAGGGAAAGCGATATTCAGCTAATTAGCAAATTCGGCGATAATATTCCGGACATTGCTGATTTTTTCCAGAAACCCGAGGATTTGATTTTCAATCCTCAATGCAGGGTAGTCCCTCAAATCGACCATATCATTGCGGACAACATGGACAGATTTCCTGCACACATGCAAGGGCTGAGTTCAGACGAAATGCGCAGAAGACTCGTTGGCGCGATTAATGAAGCCCAAAAAAAAGCAAGGTCAAATTACAAAATAGCTGTCCCCCTGTATTACGAAGGGAAAATACAACTTCTGTTGCCCTTATGCCTTACCCCTGGATCACCCAATCCGGATTTAGCTTTAGCCACGCATAAAATAGGGAATAATACCTATACAGCGCGCACATGCTTAACATTGAAGATGGCATATAACAACGCTCGTCTAATCGTTAAGCCGCAAAGTTCATGGCTTAAACCTTAAAATACGGATGGAAGCAACCCCCTCTTGCCCCGGTCAAAAGACCGGGGCGTTTTTCTGTATTTTTTCTTAAAATTACTTGCATAATGTGCCGAAACCCCACACTTTTGTATCGACCCTGTGATGGCACAGGATACATATATCGACGAAATGACAATATACAACCCTTCCGGTAAAGCGATATACGATGCGCCCGTAACAACGAGTGCCATTATCAAATACGCACTTATGGGGGATTATTACATCGAACTCCCCTTTAGTTTGCTTACCCCGCTGGATTTCCCCCTCGGATCATACATCACCTACAAAGGCCGCAAATTCGAAATCATGTCGGAGGTTTATCCGGATTTCGACAACAAAACCGGCGGCTACAAATACACGCTTCAGTTCCAGGCGCAGCAAAACCACATGAAAAATTTCATCTGCTTCTGGCTGGGAGGCGATAATCCTGAAGCTGTATTCCACAACACGACAGACTTGGCATCCTTCGGGGCGCTCATCGTCGCCAACATGAACAAGGCACTGGGAGGAAACAACTGGCAGATGGGAAGTGTAAATGTCGAACATCCGGAAACCAACAAGCTCGTATCGTTCAATGGCGATACCTGTTGGGATGCCTTATCATCCATTGCCGAGACTTTCGATGTCGAATGGTGGACCGAGGAGAACGGTAGTATCGTAACCCTGCATTTCGGAAAACTGAACTTCGGAACGCCGGAAACATTCAAACGCGGAGAAGTCGTCAAAAGCATCCCGGCCAAGAAAGGGGACGATTCCGAATACGGGACCCGTTTCTATGTATTCGGCTCCACGCGCAACCTGACGAAAGAATACGGACAATCCGAACAGGGCGGCGTAACGAACCACGTTTCCGAAGTCCGGTTACGGCTTCCGGATGGGCAGCAATACATAGACGCACGTCCCGGACTTACAAAAAACGAAATCAAGGAAGTCGTAGTGTTTTTCGACGACATCTACCCGAAGAACACGGAAACCGTCACTTCGGTAGAAACTATCGATCGGACAATCATTGAAGGGCAGACCGACAAGGCATACGTCATGGTATGCAACGACACGCCATTTCTACCTTCAGACGTAATCGAAGGAGAAACGCTGGGGGCACATTTTACGAGCGGCGATTTGATCGGCTGGGATTTCGAACTCGCCCTTATCGACGACAATGGCGACAATATCGACCCCGCGACCTGGAAACCCGAAGACGGATTCAACAAGAAATTTGAAATCATCGCCCAAGTCGAAACGTCCGGCGAAAGTCAGCAGATTATACCGAATGAAAACATGCGTCCTCGTGGAAAAGATGATGACCGAGGGCCTGACACTTTCGTACTCACAGGCGTCAAACTCCCCCAGCAACGCATAGACGAAGCAGAACAAGAACTTCTTGAGGTCGGCACTTCCTATGCTGCCAAACATAGCAGCGACACGACAGTCTATGACTGTGAAACGAATCCCGTGTATTGTACACACAACGAAAAAAACTACGAAGCAGGACAGGCTGTACGATTAATGGGTCCTCAATTCGGTATAGACGGTCGTCTTTCCCGGATTCAAGGTTATGAAAAAAAACTATACAACGAGTACATCGCAACCTATACGATAGGCGACAATACTCCTTATTCCCGCCTGGGCAGTATTGAATCGGACGTGAAAGCATCGCTCTATTCCCAACGTATAGGCATTGCGGAGAATGGAGCGGCTATATATCTAATCACCCGATACGATAATACTTTCCCGACCGATACAAATGCTTATTCTGCACGAAGGGCAATATGGGAGTTTGCCAACAAGCAGGCACCCGATACGTTCAAAGGTAGAATGACTTTCAACGCAGGGGCACAATTTGGACCATCATATGCCTCCGGTATTACCGGAGTGGGCGGGTTTATAAGTGAAAAAGGCGCCGGCGAGCTGGAGAGCCTCTTCATCCGTCGTTTTCTGGAGGTTCCGGAGCTTCGGTACAACCGTGTGGGCATCAGCGTCGGGGACGACTGGAGCGCTCCGGGCGCCGGGGTGATCGAGAGCGTGGACAAGGAGCAGAAGCTCGTAACGCTCAAACTCGAAGAGGGAGAGATCGGCGCCGTAGCTGTCGGGGATATCTGCATGGGTATCTTCCACGACTTCGACCCGTCGAACAATGCGACGGCAGATTCCGACGACGGCCGGGGCAACTTCTCTTTCGCAGGCTTCGCAACGGTCTATTTCCGTATCACGGAGGTCCTGGGCGACCGCAACGAGCGGTTCCGCTACGAGCTGCGCCCCCTGTCGGCCACCTTTACCAAGCAGATCGATCCGATGGAATCGATGACCTTCGTAGCCTACGGCTCGTTCACGAATACCGCCCGGCGGAGCTCGCGCTACTCGACGCGCACCTACCAGCGTTATCTCCGCAATGTCAGCGACTGGGAGTTCACGGCCGAGAATATCGCCGCGCAGTTCGGTGACCTTACGAACCTCTCCGTCTTCGGGATCCAGATGTCGGGCTATTCGGCCTATCTGGATAATATCTACCTGCAAGGTATGATCAGCAGCCTGGACAAGAAGGCGCTGCTGGACACCCGGAGCAAGCTGTTCCGGCTGGTCGGCGACAACGGCGTCGGCGTGGCCTTCACCCCGGAGGCAGGCTGGAAGCAAGGCAAGCTCTACGACCCCGCAACGGGACAGTTCCAGAAGGAGTTCGACATCGAACAGATCGATCAGACGGCCACCGAAGCCCAGGCCACTGCCAATTCCGCCGATCGCAAAGCTCAGCAGGCTAAGGATTACATCGATAACACGCTGCCCGACGAATTGTCCGAGATCAACAAACGGCTGGACGGTGTCGTGGAAAACTGGTTTTATCCCTATACCCCCTCGCTTTACAATGAACCGGCCCAAACATGGATAGCGGACGGCGAGCAGGAAAACCATATCGGCGACACGTTCACCAATACGCTGCCCGCGAATTTCGACCCGACGGACGCAGGCTGTTGGGAGCAGGGCAGCATCGGTGCATCCTATATCGACGGCATTAAGACCTGGGATCAAATCAAAATCGCCGACAGCACCCGCATCCGGCTCAAAACTCCGGTCGGAGGAATACCCAAAGGCGCCGTATTGTCGGTGGGCGAAGGCTATACGATGGGTTACAATCCGATAGCGTCATCCGGAGCGGTTATAGCAAGTTACGTATGGAGCCAGAGCTATACCGTCGGAAGCGACAATCCCTACATAGCTTTTGTCATCCGCAAAACCGATAATGCCAAAATCACTCCGGCGGAATACCCGCAGATTCACTTCACCATATCGAGCGACAAGACGACGAACCCCGATGCGGGCAAATCGTGGCGGTGGGTAAAAGAAGAGGACGGAACCTATAAATGGACACTGATCGCCGACAGCGATGCGGTAAAGGCCCTGCAAGAGGCGGCGCGGGCGCAGGACACGGCCGATGCCAAACGTCGTGTATTCGTCGTAACACCGACTACACCCTACGATGTGGGTGACATCTGGACGCAGGGCGAAGGCGGCGACATCATGCGCTGTATCGAATCCCGTGCAACGGGCAATTTCGAAAGCTCGGATTGGGACAAAGCATCCAAATACACCGATGATACGGCAGCCAACGAAGCCAAAGACGAGATTGCTAATCTTCAGTTCGGCGCCCGCAACTATATAGCCCGACAATTCCTCTATGCGTGGAACAGCGCCAAAGAGGGTGTTTCGGATGTGGTGACGACCGGTACGGACACGGATGGAGCATACATGAGGATCGATGCCAATAAAGCGAGCAATGCAGGCGTGGCCACGCCTTTGGCCGATGGTATTACATCCTTTGAAGATTGCTTCGGGGGTAAGATCGTCTACAAGGCCGGTATGTCCTATGTCTTCAAGGCCCGTATCAAGCAGCCCAACAGCAAGCAGGGAGTTATGTTTTGCGCGGTCTATGACGATAACACCTTTCAATTTATGGCCACGCCGCCTTCGCCGACTGCATCCGAACTGTATGAAGCGGTCTATACGACCAAAGCGGGCAAGTCCTTGCAGAAAATAGTCCTCTATGTCGTCACCTGGAACCCGATCTACCTGTACGATATTCAGCTTACGGAAGGCAACAAGGCCCCCACAGGATATATCACGGCCGAAGAAGATGTGCAGGCGCAGATTGAGCAGGTGAAGCTGGATGTGGACTACATCGCCTCGGATTCAAGCCTGACGCCATCCGACAAACAGCAGGTGGCCAACGAATGGGTGCGCATTCAGGGTGAATACTGGAGTATAATGGCCAGGGCCGACCAATATGGCGTGGACATGGGGTCTTTCCCTGCCTATTTTAAGAGACTCGAAGATTACCTTGCGCCCCTGCTGGCCGATATGAGTACGACATCCGAGATAACCGGCACAGAGTTCAGAGACGTATTTGCCGATTATTATCAATTGAGCGGCAACATGTCGGACTTGATCGACGAAGCGATAGACGAATCCATCAAATCGACAGAGTACCTCAAGCAGGCTATGGAAGACG
>OBYF01001035.1_pt1 | contig 10756 bp, 6 predicted proteins | sample 1495471 | NCBI WGS metagenome assembly OBYF01 (sample SAMEA2580185, study PRJEB22360) | human gut metagenome | biome: human gut; feature: human-associated habitat; material: faeces | place: Denmark | collected 2008/2010
AGCCGCCCCCGCCGCTTTGGGAAGAGTCTGCTCATTTCTACGCTTGAAGCGTATTTTCAGGGGAAAAAAGAACTTTTTGAGGGACTGGCGATGGAGAAACTTGAAAAGGAGTGGAGGCGGCATCCGATTCTCCATATGGACCTTAATATCGGAAAGTATGATACGCCGGATAGTCTTGACCGTATATTGAACAAGGCTTTGACGGATTGGGAAGCCATTTATGGTACAGGGGCGGCTGAAACGACTTTGGCGTTGCGCTTTGCCGGTATTATAAAGCGGGCTTATGAACAGACAGGTGAGCGAGTCGTTATTCTGGTCGATGAATATGACAAACCAATGCTTCAGGCTATCAATAACGAGGCCTTGCAAGCCCATTTCCGCGATACGTTAAAACCTTTTTATGGCGTTTTGAAAACGATGGATGGCTGCATCCGGTTCGGTATGCTGACGGGGGTTACGAAGTTTGGCAAGGTGAGCGTTTTCAGTGACTTGAACAATCTGGATGATATCTCGATGTGGGATGAGTACGTAGGTCTTTGCGGTATTAGCGAACAGGAGTTGTATGATTATCTCACTCCGGAAATGCATGAATTTGCAGCTGCTCAGCAGATGGATTATGAAAAGTTTTGTTCAGAGTTGCGTGAGTGCTATGACGGCTATCATTTTGTGGAAGATTCCATCGGTATTTATAATCCTTTTAGTCTCTTGAATGCTTTCAAACGGAATAAATTCGGTAGTTATTGGTTTGAGACAGGGACACCTACTTATTTGGTTGAGTTGTTGAAGAAGCACCATTACAATTTAGAACGTATGACACACGAAGAGACCAGTGCCGATGTGCTGAACAGTATCGATTCTTCGTCTACCGATCCTATCCCGGTTATTTATCAAAGTGGCTATCTGACAATTAAGGAATATGATCCTCGTTTTGGTATTTATCGTCTGGGTTTTCCTAATCGGGAAGTGGAAGAGGGTTTTATAAAGTTCTTATTACCTTTTTATGCTAATCGCAGTGCGGTGCAGTCTCCATTTGAGATACAAAATTTTGTCAATGAAATAGAGGCTGGTGATTATAACGCATTTTTCCGTCGTCTTCAAAGTTTCTTTGCAGATACTCCTTATGAATTGATCCGTGATTTGGAGCTACATTATCAAAATGTCCTTTTTATCGTCTTTAAACTTGTTGGCTTTTATGTTCATGTCGAGTACCATACGGGACAGGGACGTATTGATCTTGTTTTACAGACGGATAAATTTATTTATGTCATGGAGTTCAAATTAGATGGCACGGCAGAGGCCGCATTGCAGCAAATCAATGAGCGGCAATATACCCGTCCTTTTGAATCCGATCCTCGTGAACTTCTCAGGATTGGTGTGAATTTTAGTTCGGAGACACGAAATATAGAGAAGTGGATTGTGGAATAATCTTTTTCCGGTTTAATTCTATGCCGGGGTAATAATTATCTTATCCCCCCGGCATCATCTTTCTTTGAATTATGTTATCTTTGCCCTCTATATATAGAAGAACGGGAATGTAATTTTATGGAAGAAGATTTCAATATACGTAATCAACAACTGACCAGTAAAGAACGGGATTTTGAAAATGCGCTCCGTCCGCTTAGTTTCGAGGATTTTAGCGGACAGGATAAAGTCGTGGAGAATCTCCGTATTTTTGTAAAGGCAGCCCGTCTCCGTGGAGAGGCACTTGATCATGTGCTGTTGCACGGTCCTCCCGGATTGGGAAAAACTACACTTTCAAATATTATTGCCAATGAACTTGGGGTAGGCTTTAAAGTCACCTCCGGTCCGGTGCTCGACAAACCCGGTGATCTTGCCGGTGTGCTCACCAGTCTTGAACCCAACGATGTTCTGTTTATCGATGAAATCCATCGTTTGTCTCCTGTGGTGGAAGAATACTTGTATTCTGCCATGGAGGATTATCGTATCGATATAATGATAGATAAGGGGCCGTCTGCACGAAGTATTCAGATTGATTTGAATCCGTTTACTTTGGTAGGTGCAACTACCCGTAGCGGTTTACTGACAGCACCGTTGCGTGCACGTTTCGGCATCAACCTGCATCTTGAATATTACGATGATGACGTGTTAAGTAATATTATCCGGCGTTCGGCTGCTATTTTGGATGTGCCTTGCTCGATACCCGCAGCAGGCGAGATAGCTTCACGCAGTCGCGGTACGCCTCGTATTGCCAATGCGCTGCTTCGTCGTGTCCGTGACTTCGCACAGGTGAAAGGCTCCGGTTCCATCGATACGGATATCGCTACTTTTGCTCTTGAAGCATTGAATATTGACAAATATGGTTTGGATGAGATAGATAACAAGATACTCTGCACCATTATCGATAAGTTTAAAGGCGGCCCCGTGGGATTGACAACCATTGCTACCGCGTTAGGTGAAGATGCCGGAACCATTGAAGAGGTATATGAACCGTTTCTCATCAAAGAAGGGTTCTTGAAACGGACTCCCCGCGGGCGTGAAGTAACTGAGCTTGCTTATAAACATTTGGGACGGAGTATTTATAATAGTCAACAAACATTGTTTTGATTTACGATCAGACGATTTACGACTTACGATTGAAATTGTACCGTAAATTATTTCTGAATCGTCTGATAGTAAATCGTCTAATTGTGAATAAAATACATGGCCGGATTAAAATCATTGGCAAAAGACACCGCTATCTATGGTGTCAGTAGTATCGTAGGGCGTTTCCTCAATTATCTGCTGGTGCCTATTTATACTATTTCCATGCCTGCTTCTACGGGAGGATACGGTGTGATTACGAATATGTATGCAATTACGGCGTTACTGCTTGTCCTGCTTACGTGTGGTATGGAAACCGGTTTTTTCCGTTTTGCCAATAAGGGTGACGATGACCCTATAAGGGTTTATTCTACTACTTTGCTTACCGTCGGATCGATTTCTCTTTCATTCCTGGCAGTCTGTCTGTTGTTTTTGAAGCCGATAGCCGGTGTGATGGGGTATGAAGAGCATCCTTGGTATTTGGGGATGATGCTGATAGTAATAGCTATGGATGCCATTCAGGCCATTCCTTTTGCTTACCTGCGTTATAAGAACCGTCCTATTAAGTTTGCCGCTTTGAAGATGCTGTTTATCTTCGCCAGCATTGCATTGAACATTGTTTATTTCGTATTTATGAAAGGAACCGATGTCGGTGCGGCTTTTCTGATCAATCTGATTTGTACATCGTTGGTGATGGTCTGCCTGATATCTGAGTTGCGTGGTTTCCGCTATACGCTCGACCGTGATTTAGTGAAGCGGATGTTCCGTTATTCCTTTCCCATTCTGATATTGGGTATTGCAGGTATACTGAATCAGGTTGTCGATAAAATCATTTTCCCGTTTGTCTATCCCGATGAGGCAGAGGCGGCCGTACAGTTGGGAATATATGGTGCAACAAGTAAAATAGCCATGATCATGGCTATGTTTACACAGGCATTCCGCTTTGCTTATGAACCGTTTGTGTTTGGCAAAAGCAGAGAGAAAGACAACCGGCAGATGTATGCACAGGCTATGAAGTTCTTTATCATCTTCACGTTATTGGCATTTCTTGCAGTGATGTTTTATCTCGATATCCTTCGTTATGTCATCGGGCGTGACTATTGGGAAGGATTGAAGGTAGTTCCTATCGTTATGGCTGGCGAAATGTTTATGGGGGTATATTTCAATCTTTCCTTCTGGTATAAACTGACAGATGAAACAAAGTGGGGTGCTTATTTTTCTATAACGGCCTGTACGATTGTTATTCTGATGAACGTTTTCCTTATTCCCGTTTATGGTTATGTGGCTTGTGCCTGGGCCGGTTTCACCGGATACGCAGTTGCCATGCTGCTATCTTACTTTGTCGGGCAAAAGAAATATCCGATAAATTATGATTTGAAAAGTATCGGTGGATACGTACTTTTAGCATTGGTCATCTACGCTGTGGGAGAATGGATGCCTTTGGAGAATACAGTACTCCGTTTGCTTTTCCGTACAGTGTTATTGGCTGTATTTATAGCATATATTATTAAACATGACTTACCATTGAAGCAAATCCCTGTTATTAATCGTTTTTTAAGGAGGTAAAATATGAAAACAGACAATCGGAACATTTTTGCCATAAAGAGCTTTCTCCGCGAGTATCTTGACTTACGAAAGGACAAAGATAATGAGTTGGAAACCATCGATTCCATCCGCAAGGGAGTCGAATTCAAAGGGGCCAATCTGTGGATTCTGATATTTGCCATTTTTATGGCATCATTGGGATTGAATGTGAACTCTACTGCCGTAATAATCGGTGCGATGTTGATCTCTCCGTTGATGGGGCCTATTATGGGAGTGGGGCTTTCCGTTGGAATGAATGATTTTGAACTGATGAAACGCTCTTTGAAGAGTTTCCTTATTACGACTGCATTCAGCGTAACCACCGCTACTGTTTATTTTCTTTTTACCCCTATTGCTGAGGCGCAATCGGAACTCTTGGCGCGTACATCTCCTACCATTTATGATGTTTTTATAGCTCTCTTCGGTGGATTGGCCGGTGTTGTGGCTCTCTCTACCAAGGAGAAAGGAAATGTGATACCGGGTGTTGCCATCGCCACTGCATTGATGCCGCCACTTTGTACGGCAGGATATGGATTGGCATCCGGCAACCTGATTTACTTTCTCGGTGCTTTTTATCTCTATTTCATAAATTCTGTCTTTATCAGTCTGGCTACCTTTCTCGGTGTGCGGGTGATGCATTTTCAGCGAAAAGAATTTGTAGATAAGAATCGGGAAAAAACGGTTCGCAAATACATTATCCTTATTGTCGTTATTACCATGTGCCCGGCTGTTTATCTGACTTTTGGCATTATTAAGAGCACTTTCTATGAAACGGCTGCCAATCATTTCATCAATACGGAACTGAACTTTGAGAATACGCAGGTACTCGACAAGAAGGTGAGTTATGAACATCGCGAAATACGTGTCGTCCTTATCGGGCCGGAAGTTCCTGAGGCCTCGATAGAGCTGGCGCGTAGTAAGATGGAGCGATACAAGTTGGAAGAGACTAAGCTCATCGTATTACAGGGAATGAATAATGATGCGATGGACATTTCGTCTATACGGGCTATGGTGATGGAAGACTTTTACAAAAACAGTGAACAGCGCTTGCAAGAACAGCAAAAGAAGATCGCTGCTTTGGAGAAGAACTTGGAGAAATATAAATCTTATGATGAAATGAGCCGTACCATCATACCCGAATTGAAGGTATTATATCCTTCGGTGACGGCGGTCTCTATTTCTCATACTTTGGAGACTACGGTAGATTCGTTGAAAACGGATACGGTTGCACTTGCTGTGTTGAAGTTTGGCCGCCATCCGAGCGAAAGTGAGAAGAAGAAAATCTCCGAATGGCTGCAAGCCCGTGTAGGAGCGAAGAAGTTACGTCTGATAACCGAATGATGCTTCTTTGATTTGAATTATAAAAAATGTCCACTTAATCCCCCAATTGAATGAAACTTAAACTATTTGCAATGATTGCTCTTTTCCTTTCATCGGCCGCCCATGCCGATGAAGGGATGTGGCTGTTTGGGGATTTGAATAAACAAACGCAGAAATCGATGAAAGAGCTTGGTTTGCAGATGCCCGCTAAGAAACTTTATAATCCTAAAAAAGCCTCTTTGAAAGATGCTGTAGTCAGTTTCGGGGGATTTTGTTCCGGTGTTGTCGTTTCGGAAGACGGATTGGTCTTTACCAATCATCACTGCGGTTTCAGTAGCGTACAACAACATTCTACGGTTGAACACGATTATTTGAAAGAGGGGTTTGTAGCCCGCACTCTTGAAGAAGAACTGCCTAATCCGGAACTGTATGTCCGTTTTTTACTGCGTACGGAAGATGTGACGAAACGCGTGCTCAAGGTAACCCGTGACTCCATGACCGAGCCGGAACGTATAGCGGCCGTCGATTCCATTACACGTTTGATAGCCGATGAGGTGAGCCTCAAAGACTCTACACTTGTGGGGGTGGTTGATGCTTATTATGGCGGAAATGAATTTTGGTTGTCGGTTTATCGCGATTTCAACGATGTGCGACTGGTATTTGCTCCTCCGTCTTCTATTGGAAAATTTGGTTGGGATACGGATAATTGGATGTGGCCGCGCCATACCGGTGATTTCTCGGTTTTTCGTATTTATGCCGATAAGAAGAACGAACCGGCCGATTATTCACCCGATAATGTGCCTTATCACCCGTCGTATGTAGCTCCTGTCTCATTGGATGGGTACAAGGAAGGTTCTTTCTGTATGACTTTGGGTTATCCGGGCAGTACGGAACGTTTTCTATCTTCTTTTGGCATTGAAGAGATGATGAACGGCATGAACCAGGCGATGATAGATGTGCGTGGTGTGAAACAGGCTATCTGGAAGCGCGAGATGGATCGCAGAGACGATATCCGCATTAAGTATGCTTCTAAGTATGATGAAAGTTCTAATTATTGGAAAAACAGCATAGGAACGAACAAGGCGATCCGTAAGCTGAAAGTACTTGAGAAGAAGCGGGAGTTGGAAGCTACATTGAGGCAATGGATTCAGAATACTCCTGCTGAGCGTGAAAAGCTGATGCATCTGCTCTCTTCGCTCGAATTGAACTATAAGAGCCGGCGGGAAGTGAATCGGGCGCTGGCTTATTTCGGTGAATCGTTCATTAACGGGCCGGAGTTGGTACAGTTGTCGCTCGAAATTCTTAATTTTGATTTTGAAGCAGAGGAGAAGCAGGTGGTTGCACGGTTGAAAAGTTTATTGGAAAAGTATGCCAATCTGGATATTGACATTGATAAGGAGGTGTTTACAGCACTTTTGAGAGAATATCGCGAAGAGGTGCCTGCCAAGTATCTGCCACCGATGTATCAGACTATCGATACACTTTATAATGGCAATGAGCAGGCTTATATCGACACTTTGTATGCCCGCTCGGAAATAACTTCTCCAAGAGGCTTGAAACGCTTTCTGGAACGTGATACAACGTTCAATATCATCGACGATCCTGCAATCTCGTTAGGTATCGACCTTATTGTGGCTTATTATGATATGAATCATGCGGTAGTGGAGGCTTCGGAAAAGATAGAGAGAGATGAGCGGTTATTCAATGCGGCTGTTCGCCGGATGTATGCCGATCGTAATTTTTATCCGGATGCCAATTCGACTATGCGGCTTAGCTTTGGAACAGTTTGCAGCTATTCTCCGTTCAATGGGGCGGTTTATAATTATTATACTACTCCGATGGGAATATTCGAAAAGATGCGTGATCATCAGGGAGATCCGGATTTTGAGGTCAGCCCGCGTTTATTGGAACTGTTCAGTGCCGGAGATTTTGGACGTTATGCGGATGAAAAGGGAGAAATGAAGGTATGTTTTATCTCTAATAACGATATTACGGGCGGAAACTCCGGTAGTGCGATGTTCAATGCAAAAGGTGAGTTGTTGGGGCTTGCTTTCGATGGAAATTGGGAAGCGATGAGCAGTGATATTGTTTTTGAACCGGATTTGCAACGTTGCATTGGTGTGGATGTGCGCTATATGCTTTTTATTATAGAGAAATATGGTGGGGCGGCCAATTTGATCAAGGAACTGAAAATCAATGGTTCCAAATAGAAGAGGGGGGCAAGGCTAAAATGAACAATTGATGAAGGGTATCAAGTTTCAGATTAAAAATTCATTTTCTCTAAAGTCGAGCTTTGACACATTCTCCCTCTCTGGATGGCCGGTCAATATCTTGTAAATGCCGGGTGACTTTACCGTTTTAGTATTATTACCGTTACTGCGGTAATGATTAAGGCGATTCCCAAGCCGATGCTGCTTGTGAAAGGTTCTCCGAACATAAAGATGCCGACACATACGGCGGTGACCGGTTCCATAGCTCCTAAAACCGAAGTAAGGGTAGAACCGATGCATTTCACGGCTCTCACCAGTGCCAGATTGGAGATGACGGTTGGAATGATGGCGAGCATCATCAGATTCCCGGCTATGTGCCAATTACCGATAGGTTGGATATCTCCTGTGGCATTGATTCCTGCAAGAAGCAATAAAGTTCCGAATAGAAATACATAAAATGTGAGTCGTAATCCTTTCATTTGGCCGACTTTTAATTGACTTACGGTTACCAGATAAAGTGCATATCCCAAAGCTGAAAGAAGGACAATAAGAATGCCGGTGATTGTGATATTGCCCGAATCGTCACCTTGAGACAGGAAAAACACTCCGCTTACAGCGAGAATAATTGCCAGAAAACGCCAGATGGATTTCTTTTCACGGAAGAATAGCATCATTATCAAAGTGGTCAGTACCGGATACATGAAGTGAAGGGTGGTAGCGATGCCGCTCGCCATGAATTTATATCCCCAGAATAGGAATACGGCGGACATCAGATAAAGAAATGCCAACAATATGAGTGAAGGGATATCCCGGCGGTTGATACGGAAAGATTGTCCGTCGAGTAACAAGATAAGTCCCAGTGCCAGTGTGGCAAAAGCAAACCGGTATAATAAAATTGATTCGAACTGCATCCCTTGCCGCATCACCGGAATGGTGAATAGCGGAATGAGGCCGAAAGATGCCGAAGACAGCAGTCCGTAGAGAAAACCGTTTAATTTATTCATATTTTAAGGAATAGGGTTCATTGTTTTGAAAAACGCCGCAAAGGTAATAAAATAACTTGAGTCCTACATAGCTTTTATCCTATCGGCCGCCGTTCTTTATGGATGTTCCTTTCCGGAAGAGGAGAAGTTATGCCGTATGGTTCTTATTGCCGGGTTGAGCTTAAATAGAGTGCTGTTCCGAAAAAAAAGAGACTGAATCCCTGATTGGAAACAGTCTCACTTCCTTTGCTGAAAAGGATATTCTTATTTTTTCTTTGGTTTTCTGCGTGCCCAGCCTTCTTCACTGAAATCCGGTTCTTCATCTTTGAAGAATTGCTTCCAATCGTCTTTCTTTCCACGTGCATTTTTATAACCGCGTTCTTCACGGCTTGGCTTTTGCTTCTTGCTGTCGGTGGAAGCAGGTGTTTTGCTTGCTTTTTCTTTGCGCGGTTTAGCTGATGCCGATGTGGAATTATCTTTTTGAGTATCTTTACTTCTGCCGTTTCTACCTTTGACGCCACTTTTATCATTGCTTCTGTCGCTGTTTCTACGGCCTTCTCCGCCCTCTTCTCCGGCAATTTCGACCGAAACCCTGCGACCGTTCCAGTTTGCGCGATTTAAGGCTTTTATTACATTCTGAGTCTCTTTTTCTTCTACTTCAAAGAAAGAGAAGTTTTTCATCAGATCGATACGCCCCAACTCAATACGTCCACGGGTGTTACTGTTCAGCAGGCTGATCAGTTCACTGGGAAAAAAATTATCCATCTTACCCAAGTTGATGAACAGGCGGGTGAATCCCGGTGCTGCCTTGCGGCTGCCACCTTCACGGCCTCCGCGATCTTCACGGCTTCCGCGTTCACCACGGCTGTCGGTAGCTGTTTGTATTTCTTCACGGTCACGATAGTACTCTAAGAAACGGTTGAACTCCATCGATACCATACGTTTGATAACATCTTCTTTGCTCAACCATTCCAGTTTACGATAAATATCGGGCATAAAGTCGGCAATCTCCTCTTCATTGACCTTTACTTTTTCGATATCATCAATTACCTTGATGAGTTGTTTCTCACAGATTTGCTTCCCTGTGGGTACCTGCTCCCTGATGAACTTTTTGCCGATGATACGCTCTATTTCGCGCATTTTGCCCTTCTCGCGCATATTGACGATGGCAATGGAAATTCCGGTTTTCCCGGCACGTCCGGTACGTCCGCTACGGTGGGTATAACTTTCCGTATCGTCTGGCAGGCCGTAATTGATCACGTGTGTAAGGTCGTTTACGTCCAATCCGCGTGCGGCTACGTCTGTAGCTACAAGGATTTGGATATTCCGTTGGCGGAACTTCTGCATAACGGCGTCACGCTGCGCCTGTGAGAGTTCGCCATGCAGTGAGTCGGCATTGTAACCTTCCTGCATCAGTTTGTCGGCAATTTCCTGTGTCTCTTTACGGGTACGGCAGAAAACGATGCCGTATATCTGCGGGCAATAGTCTGCCACGCGTTTCAGTACGGCATATTTGTCTTTCGCTTGCACCATATATGCAATATGCTTTACACTGTTGGTGCTTTCATTTTTGCGGCCGATAGTGATTTCTTTGGCGTCGCGGAGGTATTTTTTGGAAATACGGGCAATCTCCGGACTCATGGTCGCTGAGAAAAGGAGCGTATTGCGTTCTTGGGGAACATCTGCCAGAATAGCATTGATACTGTCTGTGAATCCCATATTCAACATTTCGTCCGCTTCGTCCATTACGACGTTGCTGATGGTAGACAGTGAAACGGTTTTACGTTCCATCAAGTCCAGCAAACGTCCCGGAGTGGCTACAAACAAAATTAAAAACCGGCTCCAAATAATTCCGTACCCCGCGTTTCAAACTACGTATCTGGCTGTCTATCGACGATCCGCCATATACGGGCAGTACTTTCAGTCCGTCAATGTATTTGGAATAATCGTTCAAATCACCCGCTATTTGCAGGCAAAGCTCCCGTGTAGGGCAAAGGATAAGTGATTGGGGAACACGGTTTTTTACGTTAATCTGTTGTATCAGCGGCAAACCAAATGCGGCTGTCTTCCCTGTTCCCGTTTGGGCAAGAGCTACTACATCATTATTTTCTCCTAAAA
>OBYF01001082.1_pt1 | contig 10230 bp, 4 predicted proteins | sample 1495471 | NCBI WGS metagenome assembly OBYF01 (sample SAMEA2580185, study PRJEB22360) | human gut metagenome | biome: human gut; feature: human-associated habitat; material: faeces | place: Denmark | collected 2008/2010
AAGTATCACTTTTTTCTGTTTTTGTATTATAACTCAAATTATATTCCTGACGATAGCCGGTCTTGAAAGCTGCATCTTCCCAATCCAAATCATCTCCCCACTTCAATGCATCGGCTGAAGAATTCAGCTTTCCATCAGTTCCGACAATGGCATCATCTGCGACACCAACAAAAGGATTATATTTCAACGTACTTCCAATTTTAGATGTTGCCAATGAGGCCGCCGTTGCGACATCTTTACCAGATGTAATATAGGAATTCTTCAACATCTCCCATTGTAAAGGATAGTAATCATAAATTCCCACCTTTTTATAATCTTTATAAGCCCTGTTTGACCATCCTTGGTTAATAGTCAAGTTTACTCCTGTTCCACCTGATTCTTTACCTTTTTTAGTAGTAATCAAGATAACACCATTACCCGCACTTGAACCATACAAAGAAGTAGATGCCGCATCTTTCAATATAGTCATAGACTCAATATCCGCAGGATTAATATCACCTATGCTGCCATTGTATATAGTTCCGTCCACTACATATAAAGGAGCATTGGATGCATTGACTGAGCCAAACCCACGAATACGGATAGAAGAAGATTCACCAGGTTGTCCGGTGGCAGCAGTCACCTGAACTCCGGAAGCATTTCCTTCCAATGCAGCTGTAACATTAGTGATAGCACGTTTCTCTATGGATTTGGCCCCTACTGTGGAAGCAGCTCCTGTAAAAGATGATTTTTTCTGTGTACCATAAGCCACTACAACGACCTCATCAATCAATTCCGTATCACTTTGCATCACTACTCTTTGCTCACCACCCTTTATAGCCAATTCTTGTGTTTTCATACCGACAAACGATATTACCAAAGATTTTGCATTGACCGGAATATTGTTTATACTATACCGGCCATTCATATCGGTAATAGTTCCAAGGGTAGTACCTTTCACAAGAACCGAAGCTCCGACAATCGGCTCATTGTCTTCTGCCGAAACTACAACTCCAGTAATTCGGGATACTTGAGCCATTGCCATACCTGTCCATAGGAATAGACAAGCCAACGTAAACAAAACTCTCTTTTTCATAAAAAAACTTTTTAATTTAACGTTCATAAATGCTAAGTTCTCTTAGAACTTAGATAAAAACGCTCAAAAAGAGTTGTTTTGCTGGATTTGGCAAGCAAAAAGTAAGGCTTAATAGAATAAAATTATTTATTATCCAACATTTTATCTGCAATTTCTTTGATATTTAATATATTTTCATATCTTTGCAGCAATATTTAATATAAAGTTCTAAGAGAACTTAGGTCATGTTAAACATTGAACTATAAGGTATTGACAATACTCAAAACATATTGTAACACTTTTACATACATCACATATTCTCAGACAAAATGATTTCATTCCAAATATATTGCTTTATTTCCATCCGGAACGTAAGAACAGACAGTTTCTATAATTCTTTCCGTACCAGTTAAAAATCATAGATGCATAATATATGAAACAAAATGAAGTTCCTTGGGGTAGAATTACAATCTACCTTTGTCTACAATCAGCAAGGGCCACGCCGAAAGTCGACGAAGCCCATTCCTAAAATACTCCATTTACCCATCCTTACTCCCCAAAGATAAGTACAATATTTATTCTTCTATCAATTCGTACTTTCCTTCCGGAAACCAGCGTTCCAGTACATTATCCACTTCTGATTCAATCTCAGGAGTCACATAGCGGCACACCTTTTTATAAGCATAAACCAAAGATACCGCTTCATCAATCCAGCCGATAATTGGTAACCGCTTAGCCGAAATCAAATCGATCGGCAATACCAGATACGAAAGTGCCGCCACAATCAACATCTTATCCGAAGAAGGAGTTTCGGGGCTTCGCAATACATAATATAATAGAAGTACAGGACGAGCAGTCGTTCTACCGGTGGCCTTTGCGTAATCCGTAATTTTCTCCCACAGGAGTTCATAATCAATCAAGTTTTTTTTCATTTTCATATATGATTTTGTTAAGGGTAATATATCTATTATTCCGGTAAATTTATGAACTTAACTTCGTAAGCCAAGCAACTTATGTTCGTGAATCAAGTTACTTAACTTACTTGCCCCATGAACTTAAGCTCATTCAAATGATTATCTTGTTTATTTTCCGGTACTCATCACTCCGGAATCGTTATCACTATTATTCACCCTCCGTTGACCTGTCTTAAACTTACGGCCAAACGAGAAATTATAAGAAACACTTGCCAAAAACATTTGTGAGCTCTCCTTCACATAATTCGTTTTTTTATAAGAAGCATATTTATTCCAGTTCTCAGTCTGTTGCTTATAATTATCCGTAAACGGATTGAAAGCGCCTAGCCCCACACGCAAATTCTTATGCGTGTAATACATCATCAATACCTGAATATTCTCTCCCCCCGACAAGGTTTCCCCCCAGAAATTATTCCAGTTAGTATTCATCTGCCAGTAAAGAGAGAACTGCTTGTAATTAAAGGATGCTTCAGCATTACAATACCAGTTTGTATAAATATGAGAATATGTATTACCATGACTCATATAATGGTTTACTCCACCGGTAAACGAGAACTGTAGCATATCCTTAATAGGACCGACACGCAAAGTCAGACGCCCCGATAATTTCTGCCAATCCTTTTGATTGTCCCATGTCTGTACAATCTTGTCACCGTCCTGATACTTCTCGTCCATAATGGCATTCGGCTGATAATCATACGCTCCCCAAATATTAGAATAAAATATACCTTTCTGCCATTCGTATGTCAACTCTGTGTGATAACGCAAATAGGCTTTCAAGTTCGGATTGCCTCGTCTGATTTGCAACGAATCCACAATCTGTTCTACAGCACTTAAATCCCCCAATGACGGCGAAGCATTACTGATATCGGATTTCCAACGAACAAATGAATTTCCCGGTAATGCATAATGCAGTACCAAACGGGGATTAAAACTATAATTCTCATACGAATCATCACCACTTTGTTTATAATAAGAACGAGTAACGCCTACCCCCAATCTGTAGTCCAATTTTTTCACCTTTCCTCTATATTCACCATAAACATATGTATCCCCTTGATTCATATCCGTTTCATAATAATGACCGTTACGGTATTCATTATTGGCAAAAGACTGAGTATGGCGCAAACCGAAACTCAAGGAATTTCCTTTAGAAAATTGCTTCTCATAAACAGCCTCCCCAATCAGAGAATATTTATCTCCCAATACATTATTATTAATATCAGTCAACAACTCATCCTGCAAACTTTCTTGATACAAACGGCGTGATTTTTCCTTATTATAAGTACCGACCACATTGAATACCAAAAGTTGCTTATTTTTCAATCCCTGTTGATAATAAAGATCCAACGAAGGACGAGACCAACTTTCTTTAGTACGGTCTATCATATCCACCTTATCATCAGAATCGGCAACATTAGTCAATACTCCTTGATAATCCCAATGAGGCTGGCTATTACTTCTCAAACGAAAAGTAGCACTGAACAATGAATTTTCAGTCTGCTGTAAATTATAATTCATACTTAAATTATTCATAAACACAGATCCGTGCCCCGGTTCACCTTCTTCTATACGATGTAATGTTGTTCCGTCCGCCAAATGGAATTCCTCTTCATTATCCCGATACATACCATAGAAATCGCGAGGTCCCATGTAATACGAAACACCAAACTCAGACTTCTTATGGTTCACTTTTCCAAAAACATTATATTCTCCCCACATGGCATTCATCCCCTGAGACAAATCCACTCCAAAGTTTCCCCCCGTTTCCGGACGGCGGACAATATAATCAAGCACTACCTCAGCATTACCATAACGTAAACCTGGATTGTCATGATACTCTATTCGAATAATGTCTGATGGCTGTAATGCCTTAATCTCTTCAACTTCTGCTTTCGCTCCATTAATACGAAGCTGAAGTTCTCCTCCCCCTAACACTCCTATCTCATTATTCATGGGGTTTATCTGAATACGGGGAAGCATCATCTGTTGCAACAGATTGACTCCATTTGTCGAAACCTTCATTTGCCGTTCAGAAGGAAAAATCAACTTACGATCCGAATGACTGATCTGTCCGGAAGCACTAACTGTTACACCTTCCATAGCCACAGCATCATCTTCCAACAAAATTTCCCCTAAATTTATATTCTGTTTAATTCCGTCTAATACAATGAATTGCGTACGATACCCCACACAGGATAGTGCCAATAAATAATTGCCTGCATAAACCTTATTCAGCAAGAAATCGCCTTTGCCATTCGTAGTAGTCCCTCCAACAAAAACCGAATCTGCTGTTTGTAAAACTACATTAACATATTCTGCTGCCTTTTTGCTTGTCGCGTCTTTCACAGTGCCCTTTATAATTATTTGTTGGGCAAAAACTCCTTGTACCATACTGACTACCAGTATGGCTATCATTACTATTTTTCTCATTTTAAATATTATGATTTTATTCTTTTTACAAGATGGCCTGTCCTGCTTAAAAGTTATTGTTTTACTGTTTAGACGCTAGAAACTGAAAAAAAGTTGCACTTCCCTAAACTTTTTGCTTAAAAAAAGGTTATATTTGCAGAAAACCTGTTTCAATAATGAAAAAAATTCTTCTAACATTAGCACTTGCCTTTTGTTGTGCTGCAGGGCAAGGACAAACTACAGCCAAACCGGCAGATGTCAATATTCAAGAGTTAAATACAAAGTGGGCAAAATTCACTCAGTATGCCGAACAAAAGCAAATAAATAAAGCGGTAGAAGAGGGAATACGGATAAGTACGCTCTTTACTCAAAACAGGCAATATAAAGAAGCCTTTGCCACTTGCCGACAAATGGATGCATTGATTTATTATAATGAGCAAGAAAAAAAATCACCCGAATACAAATTACGTTTCATGGTGGGTAAAGAACGCCTGCGTATGTATACGAATCTAAAAAATACAGAACAATGCAAGATACTATTGAAACAACTTCATTCCTATACAGACCAATTAAAATCAGACTCTTTACAAGAAGAGCTTCTAATGACGGAAGCCAATTATTATCAAACTTTCGGTATGACAGACAAAAGCTTGGAATGTTACAACATCTTATTCCAAAAGCGCTCTGCCGGTAAAGACGAAAAAGGAATAGACCAATGCTATAAAGACATGTTGGGATATGCCGAACAGAATAATAATGCCCCATTGGCTATTGCAATGAGAAAACTTTATACTTCATGGCAAGATTCCATAAAAGCAGTAAAAACAGCCAATGAGCTAAACACACTACAACAAAAATATGAAACCAGTCAAAAAATTTTGCAGGAAAAAGAAGACAAGATTACCACAAATCTAATTATTATCATTGCATTATGTGTGTTATCTGCCATATTAGCTGCCGGATTATTATTTTTAGCTACCTTGTTATTTAAACATATCCGCCAAGTAAAGAAATTGAAACATAGCCTACAGATAGCGAATGAAAACAATGAGCAGAAGTCTAAGTTTATCGGTAATATCAGCGCCCAAATTGAACCAAGTCTGAATACAATAGATGAAGCAACAAAGGGAACAATATCTACCCCAATATTACATGAAAACATCAAGGCACTGAAAGAACTAATGACAGCTATCCAGACGTATATTTCATTGGAAGAAACACGTGAAGAATATTATCCGCTAAAGGAACTGAACATAAATACATTATGTGAAAGTATTATGGAAAAAGCGAAAATAAACTTCAAGTCCGGAGTAGAAGCAGTGGTAAACGTCCCACGTGTAAATATTAAGACAAATGCAGAAGAATTGGAACGCATATTAAACCATTTATTGAACAATGCAGCAGAATATACGAAAAGCGGTAAGATTTCACTGGAATTCAAAAAACGAAGCGCTCATACACATCAATTCATACTAACTGATACGGGAACGGGAATTCCGGTTGAAGCGCGTGAAAGACTGTTCAAGCCATTTGCAAAAATACGCGATTTAACACAAGGGAACGGACTAGGGTTGCCTACCTGCAGCCTTATCGCTTATAAATTAAATGGCACACTGACTTTGGACACTGATTATAAAAAAGGGACCCGGTTTATACTGGAACTTCATGTATAATAGTGTACATTCTCACATATTAACATGGATTATTCATTCTGACAATCAATAAATTTGATTTAATCCGTGTTAATATGTGATGATTTCCTGTATCTCTCCGTTAGTGAGATTATAAATTAATGAGAAGAAAGAGACAACACATCCAATCCTGAAGGGCTTTGGAATACCCTTAATCCGAATTCGGGAAGCACAGCCAACAAATGGTCAAAGACCTCTGCTTGCAAGCGTTCGTATGGAATCCAGTCTTTATTGGCAGAGAAGAAATAAAGTTCTATGGGCAATCCTTGCGGCGTAGGTTGTAATTGACGCACCATCAAAATCAATTCTGTATTCACCCGAGGATTATGACGCAAATAATATTCCAGATAGTGACGAAACACATAAAGATTCACTTCCTCCTTTCCCGTTTTTTCAAAGTCTGACATCCAAGCTTGTTTTTCAAATGTCTTCATTTGCTCCAGTGTACAGAAATGGACTGTATTCATATCTATATTAATAGAACGCTTCACCCTACGTCCACCACTTTCCCGCATACCACGCCAGTTCTGAAACGAATCACTGACCAATGCATAAGGAGGAACTGTGGTTATAGTATTATCCCAATTGCGTACTTTTACAGTGGTAAGGGTCACTTCTATTACTGTACCGTCAGCTCCATATTTCGGCATAGTAATCCAATCTCCCGGTCGAAGCATATCATTGGCAGAAAGCTGGACTCCGGCAACCAATCCCATAATCGTATCTTTGAAAACCAACATCAAAATAGCAGCAGAAGCACCCAATCCTGTAAGAATGTTCACAGGATCTTTATCTATCAATGTACTGACTATAATAATTACCCCTACACAAATCACAATCAGTTTTATCATCTGATATACTCCTTTCAGAGGATGATTTTTCAGCTTCTCATGTTCACTTGAAATGGTATAGAGAGAGGTCAAAAAAGAACAGATCAATTTCATGGCTACAGCCGTGATGTAAACCCAGCATAGCTTCAGTATGAATGTCAAAGTCACAGGCTCATGTGGAAAAGCAAAAGGAAGTAATACATACAATATTATAGGTGGAATAAGATGACACATATTATCCAGTACAGCATCATTGAATAAATAATCATCCCAAGTAGCCTGTGTTCTTGCTGTCAGTTTTTTTATAGTAGGAACTATTATTTTTCTACAAAAGTAATCTGCCACAAAAGCAATGATCAGAATCCCTGCTATCATGACAATACGCTGAGTGATGCCCAGACTTTCCTGATGCACCCCCATCTGTTGCAATAAGTTAGTAAGATCGTTGTTTATTGTATCCATATTTTATACGTTTGCTGCAAAGATAATAAATTCACCACAGACTATATATATCAACTCAGATTATTTATATTGACAATCAGCAATTTATATTCAATCTGTGTTAATTTGTATAATCTGTGGTGAAATATGAAAAGGAAACATTCACTGTTTCTTTGTCAACCATTTCTCTTGAATATTCTGCATCACTTCATACCAATTAGGAATATAAACGGTAGCAAAAATCGTATTCACGGCCATACCAAATACTACTGCCGCACCTAGTGCCACACGGCTTCCGGCACCAGCGCCTGTTGCAAACAGCAACGGCATCACACCTAATACAAAAGTAAATGAAGTCATCAGAATAGGACGCAAACGCACATGCCCCGCCTCATAAGCCGCCTCACGGATAGGATTGCCGGCCTTACGGTAATCACGGGCGAACTCCACAATTAAAATACCATTTTTCGCCGATAAGGCTATCAACAGAATAATACCGATTTGTGTATAAATGCTGACTGGAACTCCCATCACCCAACAACCGAGCATCGCTCCCAAAATAGCTACCGGTAATCCCATTACGGCAGCCACCGGGCTTGTCCAACTTTCATACTGAGCTGCCAATACTAAATAAGCTACCAACAAAGCCATGATTAAAATAATAGTAGTAGTATTACCAGCCTGAGTTTCTTGATAAGCAACAGAAGTCCACTCATATCCAAACTCTCCTCCTAGCTGATTTTTTATCAAACTCCCCACAGCCTCTATCGCCTGACCGGAACTACTCCCCGCAGCCGGAGTAATAGTGATAGAAGCTGCCGAATACATATTATATCGGTTTATCTGATCCATTCCCAGTTTTTGCTCTATTTGTGTAAAACTACTGAAAGGAACCATCTCTCCTTTCGAATTGACCACACTCAGTTTCAACACATCATCAATCACCTTTTGGGCCTGTTCACCAGCCTCCAATTTTACCTGGTAGATACGGCCGAATTCTACAAAATCATTTACATAAGCCTGCCCCATATAATACCCTAATGTAGAGAAAACCTGATTCAACTGCAAGCCCATTAACTGAACTTTATCACGGTCTATATTCAAAAAATACTGAGGTACATCCGCTTGATACATACTGCTTATAGAAGCAATAGCCGGCTCATTGTGATAATTAGCCAATAACGCCTCAACCGCCTTTTGCAGTTCTTCTGCACCCAAAGACTTGCGATCTTCCAGTTCGAGTTGTAAACCACCTGTATTACCCATACCAGGGATAGCAGGAGGAATAATACCAAAGACTTGGGCTTCCTGTATCATGGCATATGCCTGTCCGTTAAAACGATTGACCACCGCTTGAGCGGTATGCTCTTTACCCGCACGCTCTTTCCAATTCTTCAGCACCACAAAATAGGTAGCCGCATTAGGCAACTGACCACCTCCCATGATACTGAATCCGTTTACGCCCAAATAAGTCTTCACTTCGGGATACTCTGACAAAATAGCATCAATCTGCTTACCCACCATTTGTGTACGTTCTAAAGAAGAGGCAGCCGGAAGCTGAATGGCAATCATAAAATATCCGTCATCTTCTTCGGGAATAAAGGTGCTGGGCCATTTTACAAACATCAGAATAGCAATGACTGATATTACGATATAAGAACCGATAGCAATAACCGGACGTGCCAACAACCATTTTACTGAAGCGTCATAAACCCGCTGCATCCAGTCATTCATACTATCAAACCAACGAAACAAACGCGCTTTATGCATCGGAGTAGGACGGAGCAACAGAGCACAAACAGCCGGAGTCAATGTCAATGAATTGAAACCACTTATAACCGTAGAAGCCGCAATAGTCAATGCAAACTGTTTATAAAGCTGCCCGGAAATTCCACTAATCAGTGTAGTAGGGATAAAAACGGCAAGCAGTACCAGCACCACTCCGACAATAGGTCCGGTAATCTCTCCCATAGCCTGCTCGGTGGCCGCCCGGGCGTCCAGCTTCCCTTCATCTAGAATACGGGTGGCATTTTCAGTCACCACAATGGCATCATCCACTACAATAGCTATAGCCAATATCAAGCCGAACAGTGTCAATGTATTGATAGAAAAGCCTAAAGCAGCCATTACCGCCAGTGTTCCGATAAGAGAAACAGGGATAGTAAGACATGGAATAAGAACTGCCCGCCAGCTTTGCAGGAAAAAAAAGATAACCAGCACCACTAGAACAATCGCCTCCACGAAAGTCTTCATCACTTCATCAATAGAGTCATGAACCACATCTGTAGTGTCCAATGTTACATTATACTTCACCCCTGCCGGAAATGTTTCAGCCAATTCCGCCATGCGTGCACGAACTCCTTTAGACACATCCAATGAGTTACTCCCCGGTAACTGATAGACAGCAATACCTGCTGTAGGTTGTCCCTTCAATTTGGAAACAACTCCATACTCGGCACTTCCCAACTCAATTTTGGCAACATCTCTCAGACGAAGTACCTTCCCCTGGTCTTCCACTCTCAATATGATATCCCCAAACTCTTCAGAAGTAGAAAGCCGTCCCTTCACATTCAGCGTATATTGAAAATCATTATTGGCCGAACTACCGATAGGCTGTCCCACATAACCGGCTGAAACCTCCATGTTCTGACTTTGAATAGCAGAGTAAACTTGCTGCGGAGTAATATTGCGGATACGCATTGTTTCAGGATTCAGCCATACACGCATGGAATAGTCTCCGGCTCCCATCACATTCACCGCTCCTACTCCCGGCACACGTGTCAACTGGTCTACCAGATTCAAATTGGCATAATTGGTCAGATAAAGGC
>OBYF01001086.1_pt1 | contig 10190 bp, 5 predicted proteins | sample 1495471 | NCBI WGS metagenome assembly OBYF01 (sample SAMEA2580185, study PRJEB22360) | human gut metagenome | biome: human gut; feature: human-associated habitat; material: faeces | place: Denmark | collected 2008/2010
TACCGCAGCGGTTTTCCTGCGCGCCCGGCGAACATGCGAGGTGCCGCCGATGTCGATATTCTCGATCGCCTCGTCCATCGTCACCCCTTCGCGGGCGATCGTCTGACGGAAGGGATAGAGATTCACGCACACCATGTCGATGAACTCGATGCCGTTCTCCCGCAACGCTTTCAGGTGGTTCGGATCGTCGCGGCGAGCCAGCAGGCCGCCGTGCACCTTGGGATGGAGCGTCTTGACACGTCCGTCGCAGATCTCCGGGAACCCCGTCACATCGCTGATGTTGATCACCTCCACGCCGCTTTCAGCCAACAGTTTCATCGTACCGCCGGTGGCGATCACCTGCCAGCCGAGCTCTCGAAGTCCGCGCGCGAACTCCACCACGCCGGTCTTATCGCTCACACTGATTAATGCTCTCATATTGCTAATTTATATAGGCAATCATATCTTTCAATATACCATTTCCGACGATCTCAACACCGAATCCGAGAGTCGCTTATTCGCGGTCCAATGACCGCATTTACCACTCCGCCTTCCCCTAATCCTTTCTCGAAAGGGACTCGGGTCGCTGCATTTCCAAAGAGGTACACTAAAGGATATGATCGCGTTAATATATACGTAGTTTTATCGTTTTCGACTCGCGGTCGCCGTTATTCACGGTATCCGACGATGTGTTTCCAGGTCCGAATCCGCACTAAACCGCGACGTTCCCGCGATCCTATTGCTCCGCAACCAACTTTGCCACCGTTTCCACATACAGCGGATGTTCGACGGCATGCACCCGGGCTTCCAGCTCTTCCGGATCGCTCCCCAGATACTCGAAAGCCCGCTGGGCGATGATCCGGCCCCCGTCGAGCTCTCCGTTCACATAGTGGATCGTCACGCCGAAGACCTTGACGCCGTAAGCAAAGGCATCGGCAATGGCATGCGCCCCCTTGAACGCAGGCAACAGCGAGGGATGAATATTGACGATCCGGTCGCGGTACGCCTCCAGCACCACATCGGAAAGGATGCGCATATACCCCGCCAGACAGATCAGCTCGACCCTTTCGGCCCGAAGCCTGCGGACGATCTCCCGTTCGTAGTCGGCTTTCGAAGGGTACTCTTTGGGGTTGAACGTAAAAGTCGGAATACCGTAACGGGCAGCCCGCTCGTTCACGAAAGCCCCCGGCTTGTCGCAGACCATGAGGGCGATGCGGGCCGCAATGCGCCCATCGGCACAAGCCGCAGCCAATGCTTCGAAGTTGGAGCCGTTTCCGCTGGCGAATACTGCGATCGTCTTCATCGCCCTATCGGATTTCCACGCCCGGACGATCCGTCGCCCGGCCGATCACCGAAGCTTTCTCGCCCTGTTTCTCCAAAATGGCAATCACTTCGGAAGCCTCATCCTGCGAAACCGCGATCACCATACCGATACCCATGTTGAAGATATTGAACATCTCGCGGTGAGCGATCTTGCCGTATTTCTCCAACAGGCGGAACACGGGCAGGATCTCCCACGTCCCCTCGTGAATCTCGATACCCTGGCCCTCGCTCAGGATGCGGGGAATATTCTCGTCGAAACCGCCGCCCGTGATATGACTGATGCCGTGCACGTTACAGGCTCGGATCACTTCGAGCACCTGTTTCACGTAAATTTTGGTCGGCGTCAGGAGCACCTCGCCCAACACACGGCCGTCCAATTCGGGATAAGCCTTGCGAAGATCCAGTCCTGCATCGGCAACCACCTTACGCACAAGGCTGAAACCGTTCGAATGGACACCGCTCGACGCGATACCCACCAACACGTCGCCCACACGCACCTTCGTACCGTCGATCAGGCGCGACTTCTCGACCACGCCGCACGTGAAGCCCGCAATATCGTACTCGCCGCCGGCATACATGCCCGGCATCTCGGCCGTTTCGCCGCCGATGAGTGCACAGCCGGCCTGACGGCAGCCTTCGGCCACACCCGCCACGATCGCTTCGATCTTCGCAGGCTCGTTGTGCCCCACGGCTACATAATCCAGGAAGAAGAGCGGCTCGGCCCCCTGCGCCAGCACGTCGTTCACGCACATAGCCACGGCGTCGATGCCGATCGTGTCGTGCTTATCCATCTCGAAAGCCAGCTTGAGCTTGGTTCCCACGCCGTCGGTACCGCTCACGAGCACCGGCTCCTTGACATTAAGCGCCGAGAGATCGAACATTCCGCCGAAGGCGCCGATGTTACCCATCACGCCCAACCGCGAGGTCGAAGCCACGTGTTTCTTGATGCGGCGCACCACTTCGTATCCGGCCTCGAGGTTCACACCGGCCTTTTCATAACTTTCCGCCATAACAATAGTTGGTTTTAGCTGTTTCCTGAATATTTCCACCCGATGTTTTCGAAATACGCATGCAGGACAGGTTCTTCCCTGACACCGCAGATCGAAAACGAAGCGGTTTGTTTAACATTTTTCTTTTTTGTTCGCCTCCTCGATCGTCCCGTAAAGCGACGTCGGATAATTGCCCGTGAAGCAGGCCATGCACAACTCGCAGCGATTGCCCGCCTTCAGCAAGGCATCGGGCGAGAGGTAAGCCAGCGAATCGGCTCCGATATACTCGCACGCCTCCGGAACCGACATGCAGGCGCACAGCAGCTCCTCGTACGTCGAAGTATCAACACCGTAAAAACAGGGATTCTTGAACGGAGGGCTGGCGATGCGGACATGAACTTCCGTGGCCCCCGCCTCACGCAACAGACGCACAATGCGCCGGGAGGTGGTACCGCGCACGATCGAATCGTCAATCAGCACCACACGCTGCCCCGAAACGATACCGCTCACCGACGAAAGTTTCATCCGCACGCCCTTCTCACGCATCGACTGCGACGGCTGGATGAAGGTGCGGCCGATGTATTTGTTCTTGATAAGTCCCATCTCGTAGGGAAGACCGCTCGCTTCGGCGTATCCCATGGCAGCGCTCAAACTCGAATCGGGCACTCCGACCACGATGTCCGCGTCTGCGGGCGCCTCCTTGTAGAGCAAGCGTCCCGACTCCTTGCGGAAGGCGTGCACGTTACGACCCTCGATGTCGCTGTCCGGGCGGGCGAAATAGATATACTCCATCGCACACATCATGTGGCGCTTGAACATCGAATAGTCGCTGCTGCGGATGCCGTGCCGGTCGATCGTAACGATCTCGCCAGGCTCTACGTCACGCACGAATTCGGCACCCACCACCTCGAAAGCACAGGTTTCGCTGCTGACGACATAGCCGCCTCCCAACTTGCCGATCGACAAGGGCCGCAGACCGTGTTTGTCACGGCAGGCATAGATGCGGTTGGCCGTCATCACCAGAAACGCGAACGCTCCTTCGAGCATATTGAGCGCCTCGATGATCGAATAGATACGGGGCCGGTTGTGGTTGCGTACCTCCTTTTTGATCAGGTGGGCGAACACTTCGCTGTCCGAAGTGGACTGGAAAAGACTGCCCTTGTTCTCCAGGTAGTTGCGCAGCAGATCCGCATTGACGATATTTCCGTTGTGGGCCAATGCGAAATCACCCGTATTATGATGGAACAGAAAAGGCTGTATATTCTCCGTCCCGCCGCCACCGGCCGTCGAATAACGGACATGACCGATGGCCATATCGCCCGCAAGGTTTGCCAGCTTGGCTTCGTTGAACACCTCCGTAACAAGTCCTTCGCCCCGAACACGCCGCATCGCCCCTTCCTTCGAAACGCTTACGATACCGCACCCTTCCTGCCCGCGATGTTGCAGGGAATGAAGGCCGTAGTAGGTCAGGTTAGCTGCGTCGGGCACTCCCACGACGCCGAAAACGCCGCACTCCTCGTGCAGCTCCCGGTCGCAGATCGGCTGCATTATGCTCTCTTTGTGCATCGGAACTTATTTGATTACTTTTTCCAGACGGGCCAGGATCTCCTCGTAAGCCTCGCGCACCTTACCCAAGTCACGACGGAAGCGATCCTTGTCGAGCTTCTCGTTGGTAGCCATATCCCACAGCCGGCAGGTATCGGGCGACACCTCGTCCGCCAGAACGATCTCGCCGTCCGACGTGCGGCCGAACTCGATCTTGAAGTCGATCAGGTTGATATTCATCTTGGCGAAAAGCTCCTTGAGCACCTCGTTGATCCGGGCGGTCATGGCATAAATCTGTTTCAACTCGTCATAGGTTACGACACCCAGCGCCACCGCATGATGATCGTTGATCAGCGGATCGCCCAGCTCGTCGTTCTTGTAACAGATGTCGAAAATCACGTTCGAAGGCTTCGTTCCCTCCTCGATACCCAGACGCTGGGCCATCGAGCCGGCGATGACGTTGCGGACGATCACCTCCAGCGGAATGATCCGCACACGGCGGCACAACTGGTCGCGGTCGTTCAGGGTCTTCACGTAGTGAGTCTTGATCCCCTGCTTGTTGAGATATTCGAAGATCAGGGTCGAGATCCGGTTGTTCAGCACGCCCTTGTTCTCGATCGTGGCCTTTTTGATGTTGTTGAACGCCGTCGCCGCATCCTTGTAGTGAATCAGGATCATATCCGGATCGTCCGTCAGGAAAACCTGTTTGGCCTTACCCTCGTAAAGCATTTCGCCTTGTTGCATAGTGGTTGGTATTTTATAATTGTTATTTTGTTTTCCGGAAATAGTTCACCGCATTCGTGAAGATGTCCTGCACCTTCTCTCCGGCGATGTTCTTAAAGAGGTTCTCCCCGTAACGCTCCGTATGGCCCATCTTACCGAGTATCTGCCCGTCGCGGCTCACGATACCCTCGATCGCATAATACGATCCGTTGGGATTGTACGGGGCTTCGGCCGTCACGCGGCCTTCGGCATCGACATACTGGAACGCCACCTGCCCGTTCTCGAACAGCTCGCGGGCCAGAGGCTCGTTCACGACGAACTTGCCCTCGCCGTGGCTCACGGCGATCGAATGGATATCGCCCACCGAGAAACTCGACAGCCACGGGGAGTTGGTCGTCGCCACGCGGGTCGAAACAATCTGCGACACATGACGGTTGATGTCGTTGCGGAAGAGCGTCGGCGACTCTTTGGTCACCAGGCCCAGCCGTCCGTAGGGCAGCAGGCCCGACTTGACCAGCGCCTGGAAGCCGTTGCAGATGCCCAGAATCAGGCCGCCCCGGTCGAGCAGACGATGTATTTCCTCCGAAATATCCTTGTTGTTCAGCACATTGGCAATGAATTTACCGCTGCCGTCCGGCTCCTCCGCCGCCGCGGACCCGCCGCCCTGCGCCGGTCTATGGCACGCAGCGATCGCCTCCTTCATCCGGCGGATCGAGTCGAAAATAGCCTCCGCCGTCAGGTTGCAGAACACCTCGCTGCGCACTTCGGCACCCGCCCGGCGGAAGGCCTTCGCGGTGTCGTAGTCGCAGTTGCTGCCCGGGAATACGGGGATGAAAACCACCGGACGCTCGACCGCCTCGCCCGGATAGGTGAAGCTGCGGAGAGCCGGCATCGCCTCCATGACCGGCGCATGGTTGATTCCCTTATCGGGATAAACCGTCGCAAAGCGTTCGGTATTGGCCCGGTAAAGCTCTTCGAGCGGCATTTTTTCGCCGTTGATCGTGAGCGATTCCTCCGCCTCGGTATGTCCCAGCAACTCGGCGGCCGGGAAATCGAGCGGCTCGGTGCTCTCCACCACGATCGAACCGTAAGAGTTGTCGAACAACGTCGCTTCATCCACCTCGACATCGGCACCGATGCCGTTGCCGAAAGACATCTTGGCCAGCGCTTCCGCCACACCGCCGAAGCCGACGGCATAGCCCGAAACGATCTTGCCGGACTCGATAGCCGAACTTACGAAATCGAAATTCCGCTTCAACGCCCCGGTATCGGGCATATGGTTTTCGAGCGGGGTATGACGCACTAGGTAAATCGAATGGCCCGCCTTCTTGAAATCGGTCGAGATGACGCGTCCGGCATCGACAGTCGTAATACCGAAGGCCATCAGCATAGGCGGGACGTTGATCTGCTCGAAGGTACCGCTCATCGAGTCCTTGCCGCCGATCGAGGGCAGTCCCAGCTCGACCTGCATCTTCAGGGCACCGAGCAGCGCCCCGAGCGGCTTGCCCCACGTACGGGGCGACTTGGTCATGCGCTCGAAATACTCCTGATAGGAATAGCGCATCTTATCGTAGCGGGCACCCGCCGCCACGACTTTGGCCGCAGCGTCCACGACGGCATAGGCCGCACCGTGGTAGGGACTCCACGACGCCAGGAAAGGGTTGTAGCCGAAGGCCATAATGCTGGCCGTATCGGTATATCCGTCCGTCGGCAACTTCTGCACCGACACTTGTGTTTCCGAACGTTGCGTACGACCGCCGAAAGGCAGCAGCACGGTCGAAGCGCCGATCGTAGAATCGAACATCTCGATCAGCCCCTTCTGCGAGAGGACATTGTCGTCCGCCAGGTTCGCAAGCATCTTTTCGCGCAGCGTACCGCCCTTCACCTCGCGGCGGAAAGGATCGCGTTCCTCGACCGCACCGATCGCGGCCTGGGCATAGTGCTTGGCCCCTGCGCTGTCGATGAACTCGCGCGAAAGATCGACCACTAATTTGCCCTTGTTGTACATCCGCATACGGCGCGAGTCCGTCACGTCCGCCACATGGGTCACTTCGATATTCTCCTCGGCGCAGTAGCGCTTGAACTCCTCTTCGGCACTCGCTTCGATCACAACGGCCATACGCTCCTGCGACTCGCTGATCGCCAGCTCCGTCGCATTCAGACCGCTGTACTTGGTCGGCACGCGATCGAGGTAAATATCCAGGCCGTCGGTCAGCTCGCCGATGGCTACGCTCACACCGCCCGCACCGAAGTCGTTCGACTTCTTGATCAGGCGCGTCACTTCCGGACGGCGGAACAACCGCTCCAGCTTGCGCTCTTCGGGGGCGTTGCCCTTCTGCACCTCACTGCCGCACATTTCGAGCGACTTGTCGGTATGCTCTTTCGACGAACCCGTCGCACCGCCGACACCGTCGCGGCCCGTGCGGCCGCCGAGCAGCAGGACCACATCGCCCGGCACGGGGGACTCCCGGCGCACGTTTTCGGCTTTCACGGCACCGACCACGGCACCGACCTCCAGGCGTTTGGCCACATAGTCGGGATGATACACCTCGCGGACGTGGGTCGTGGCCAGTCCGATCTGATTGCCGTAGCTCGAATAACCGGCAGCGGCCTTGAGGCTGATGACGCGCTGGGGCAATTTGCCGGGCAGCGTTTCGCTTACGGGTTGATAGATATTTCCCGCACCCGTCACACGCATCGCCTGATAGACGTAGCTGCGACCCGACAACGGATCGCGGATGGCACCGCCCAGGCAGGTCGAAGCTCCGCCGAAAGGTTCGATCTCGGTCGGGTGGTTATGGGTTTCGTTCTTGAATTGCAGGAGCCATTTCTCGGTCCGGTCATCGACGTCCACATCGACGAAAACGCTGCATGCGTTGTTCTCCTCGCTCACCTCCAGGTCGTCGAGCAGTCCCTTGCTGCGCAGGTAACGGGCACCGATCGTCGCCAGGTCCATCAGGCAGATGCTCTTGCCCTCGCGCCCCAGTTCGCGGCGGATTTTCAGGTAAAGCGCCAGCGTGCCTTCGATCTCGTCTTTCACGAACGACTCCTCGACCGTAATGTTCTCCAGCTCGGTCGTGAAGGTCGTATGACGGCAATGGTCGCTCCAGTACGTATCGAGAATCCGCAGCTCGGTTTCGAACGGATCGCGACCCTCTCTCCGGAAATATTCGACCACTTCGCGCAGGTCGTCGGCATTCATCGCCAGACCGTTCTTCTTGCAGTAGGCATCGAGTTCCGCATCTTCCATCTCCCGGAACCCGTCCAATACCGGCACCGGTTTCACGGGGGCGCTTTCCAAATCGTCCAGGACCCGCAAATCCTTCTCGCGCGACTCCACGGCATTGATATAATAGCGACGAATACGCTCCATCGTCTCCTTGGGAAGTTTCGAAGGGAAGATCAGCAGCTTCGAACTCTTGATCTTCACCTCGGCCGAAGGATCGATCAACCGCACGCAGTCCACGGCCGAAGCCGCTCGCTGGTCGAACTGTCCGGGCAGGCACTCCACAGCCAGAAAGCTGTTGCCGCCCAGATCGCACGAATCCGTCACGGCATCGGTAACCACCTCGCCGAAGACCCTGTAACGGCTCTTCTCCAGCAATTCGTCCGAAAAACCGAACAGGTCGTACACGTTCAGCAGCCGCAGGCCGTCGAGCGAAAGATTCAGGTTGGCATTCAGGTCGCGGAGCAGGCTCTCGGCCTCGACCCGGAATTCGGGGTATTTCTCAACGAAAATACGGTAACTCTTCATTATCTTATTTTTGACTTTATTTCACAAATCTGTCGGCCCACTTGGCGGCATACTCCTCGCCGGTCACACCGACGAAAGTCACGTGTCCCATCTTGCGCTTGGGCTTGGAAACGGTCTTGCCGTAAATATGGACATACACACCGGGGCGATTCTCCCGGGCAAGCGCCTCGGCCCGCTCCAGATCCTGTCCCAGGATGTTTTTCATCACGGTAGGGGCCTTCAGCTGCGGCTCTTCGAGGGGCATATCGAGCAGGTAACGGCACAGCTCCCGGAACTGATTGGTCGTCGAACCCTCGATGGTCCAGTGTCCGCTGTTGTGCGGGCGCGGCGCCATTTCGTTGAAATAGACCTCGTCTCCCTTCACGAAATATTCGATAGCCAGAATCCCCCGGTAACCGCAGTCGCGCATGAAACGCTTGCTCTGGGACACCATCCGCTCCCGCACCTGGTCCGGCATCTCCGCCGGCACGATGCACAGATCCAGAATACCGTCCTTGTGGATATTCCGCCCTACCGGGAAGCAGATCACGCGCTCTCCGTCCGACACCAGCACCACGCTGGCCTCGAAATCGAACGGGACGAACTCCTCCAGAATGCAGGGCACCGCGAGCAGTTCGCGGGCTTTCGCAAGGTCGGCCTCGCCGCGAAGCACCGCCTGACCGTGTCCGTCGTAGCCCAGCGTACGGGTCTTGAGCACGCACGGATAACCGATTCGCGCAATGGCCCGATGCAGCGACTCCTCGTCATCGACAGCCATGAAAGCGGGCGTCTTCAATCCATGATCGCAGGCATTGCTCTTCTCCCGCAGGCGATCCTGCGAGTCGAACAGAGGCCTGAACCCTTGTTTGATATTGTATTTTTGCTCGAGAGCCACCAGCAGATCGCCCGGCACGTTCTCGAACTCGTAGGTCACCACGTCGCTGCGGCGGCAAAGCTCTTCGAGCGCCGCCGGATCGTCGAACCGGCCCACGATCCGCTCGTCGCTGATCTTAAACGCCGGAGCATCCTCCGCCGGATCGAGGCAGATCGTCCGCGCACCCAGCAGATGCGCCTGCTCGATGATCATCAGCCCCAACTGGCCGCCACCGATAATTCCGATCGTCTTCACCGCACTCATCGGTCTAAAGTTCCGCTTTAAGTACATCCTCAGTCTGTTTCGCACGGAACATCTCCAGACGGGCTGCCAGCGCCTCGTCCTTCAACGCCAGGATCGACACGGCGATCAGGGCCGCATTCTTCGCCCCGTTGATCGCTACGGTCGCAACCGGCACGCCGCCGGGCATCTGCACGATCGAAAGCAAGGAATCCAGCCCGTTCAGGGCTCGAGATTTGACCGGCACACCGATCACCGGAAGTGCGGTCATACTGGCCACCATGCCGGGCAGGTGCGCAGCGCCTCCGGCTCCGGCGATGATTACCTCCAGTCCGCGCGACTTGGCCGTTTTGGCATACTCCACCAGCAGGTCGGGGGTGCGGTGGGCGCTCACCACCCGCTTCTCGAACTCCACACCGAATTGCGCGAGCGTCGCCGCAGCGTCGGACATAACGTCCCAGTCGCTGGTCGAACCCATGATTACTCCAACTTTCATAGTAAGAAACGTACTAAATCAACCAAAAAAGAGCCGCTACGACAGAATTCGTCATAGCGGCAAGATTATATTGCTGCGGGAAGCCGATTCGTGCCCTCCTGCATAGTTCCGTCGATAAAATCCGATGCAGGAACGACACTGCACGCTCCGACCGCACATCGAGCCGACAGCATCTGCTGTCGCTTTCGCCGGGTATGGTGCATCTGAATCCTTTCCATCGTTTCGGAAGCCGTAGCCGCCGACGGACCTGCGGCCCATCGTCTTTTACTTGCACAAAAGTACGAATAA
>OBYF01001093.1_pt1 | contig 10117 bp, 6 predicted proteins | sample 1495471 | NCBI WGS metagenome assembly OBYF01 (sample SAMEA2580185, study PRJEB22360) | human gut metagenome | biome: human gut; feature: human-associated habitat; material: faeces | place: Denmark | collected 2008/2010
AAGCCGTTGCTTATCTCCATGCAGCCGGTGTTATTGACGCTAAATATTATGAAGATGCAGCAAATACCGCCGACATATTAATAACCGGTGAACTGAAAGGAGAGTATCGTTTGTTTCGCGAAAACGATGGAGATCCTAATGAAAAATCTACAACCAAAAAGCTAAGTAAGAAAGCAGAGAATTTTGCCAATCTTTTTTTAGAAGAATACGAAGGTAACGAAGAGGTTATTTTTGATGTACAATACAAAAACCCTGATCGCCATCAACAAGGATATCAAACTATTGCAGCTCCAGGTTATCCGGGTATCGGCAGTGATTACGGCTGGGGATGTTCCAATCCTTCACAAATGCTGGTCGATGCTTTCGAAATGCAAAACGGAACACCTTTCGACTGGAATAATCCCGAACAAGCAGCACATCCATATGAGAATCGGGATGCCCGATTCTATGCCTCCATTTTATACGATGGAGTAGTATGGAAAGATTCGACACTCTCATTCAGCGTCAACCGTTATATATGGGATGAGAACGACCGGAGAAAATGGAAAAATATAACAGACAATCTACCCAATGGAATGTACTGTTCGAAAGTAGAATCCACCAAAACCGGTTATTTCATCCGTAAACATCAAAACGAAACTGTCAGTTGTGGTACCAAGAACAGGTACATGAACATGGATGGAGAGGGAGGCAATTTAATAGTGCTACGTTATGCCGAAATATTATTGACTTATGCTGAAGCTAAAAATGAAGTATCAGGCCCTGATCAGTCAATATATGATGCTATTAATGCAGTGCGCCGTCGCGCCGGACAACCGGAAATTTCCGGATTGGGACAAGAAGATATGCGTAAACAGATCCGCAATGAACGGCGTGTAGAACTGGCCTTTGAAAATAAAAGATATTTTGACATCATGCGTTGGAAAATTGGGGATAAAAGCCTGACAGGTCCTTTCTATAAAATGGAAATTACCTATCAAGAGCCGCCAGAAAAAGTACCGACCTCTGTTTCAACTCCACTCTACAACCCTCGTGCTATATATTTTGAAAGGATTTTCGACACACAGAAAAATTATCTGTTACCTATACCACAACATGCGATCAATCGTAATCCTAAATTGGTAGGACACCAGAATCCGGGATGGTAAATAGCTAATGAATAAACAAAAAGAAAAAGTTATGAAAAAGTTGATATATATATTATTCACTTCCCTGTATGTGGCAGTGACAGCTTGCTCTAAAATCGACTATAAAATTAACGATGCTTATGAGACTGCTGCAATAACCGGTATCACCCTTTATGCTGTAAGCGATAAACCTGTTAATATCATTGAGTCTTTCGAAATAGACACAGAAAATGCATCGGTATATGCATTCGTACCCGAAGGAACCGATCTGACTCATTTGAGATTAGTATTAACCATATCTACCGGAGCTTCTCTCACTCCGGTAATAAATGGTTTTACTGACTTAAGTTCTCCCAAAAAGTATACGGTTACCTCACCAAACGGGATTGTCCAGAAAAGCTGGACGATCCATGTGGCCACATCGCCTCAGGATGGTCAATGATGATATGCTAACATTTAACAAAATGATAAATAAACCACCATCCGATGGATAAAGTTTTATATAAAAAAGTCTGTTTAGGAATTGTGCTTTTACTACTTTCCGGTGAATTCACAGCACAAACATTAAAATATGTCGATGCTCAAAAATTACTGATGGTTGGTAAAGCACAGCCTAACACGGAATATTATCATCGAATCGATACGGCTCTGTATAAAGATTTGTATCCAAAGGTTAAATATCTCTCTACACTCTCATGTGGATTAGCTATCGGATTCAAGACGAATAGCCCGATTATTGCAGCTAACTGGGAAGTTAAACCGGACAAGCCCTCACAAAACTTATCGGACATTGCCCATAGCGGATTAGACTTATATATAAAACGAAATGGAAAATGGGAGTTTGCAGGTGTCGGTAAACCGACACCGCAAAACACCCGAAGCGAATATGTGATTGTGCAAGAAATGGATAATACAGAAAAAGAATGTTTGCTGTACCTACCTTTATTTAGTGAAATCAAATCATTAAGAATCGGTATAAAAGAAAGTGCAAATATATCGGCAATCGATTATCCATTTAAAAAGAAGATTCTGATTTACGGTTCAAGCATTGTACATGGTGCAGAAGCTTCACGTGCGGGAACAACCTATGTAGCAAAATTATCGCGCCGCACAGGTATTAATTTCATCAACTTGGGATTCAGCGGCAATGCCCGTATGGAGAACAGTATGGCCGACTGTTTAGCTGACATAGAAGCCGATGCCTATATATTAGATTGCGTTCCCAATGCAACTGCAAAACAGATTGCCGAACGCACGGGTTATCTGGTCAGAACCATCAGAGCAAAACACGCGAAAGCTCCTATTATTGTCATGCAAAGCATTGCAATGGATATAGGAAACTTTAATTTGAAAATAAAAAACGATTTACGCATAAAAGACAAAACAATCCAACAACAAATAGAACAACTTCAACATGATGGCATCAAGAAACTTTATTTCATCAGAGGGGAAGATTTAATAGGCCATGACCATGAAGGAACCGGTGATGGAATACATCCCAATGATTTAGGCTTTCAGCGAATGGTCAACTTTTTGGAACCGGTATTAATGAATATATTACAAGAGAATGAATTGATATTTTAAAAACATCAAAGTCGTCCTGACAGTATTAATCTTATATTATAAAAATAAAATCAGCTTATGATGAGAAGAATTTTAATAACATTGATTGTTTGTTTTTACATACTACCAACTTTTGCATATACGGTTGACATTACCACACTGGGGGCAAAAGGAGATGGAATTACTGACAACACAGCTTTCATACAAAAAGCGATAGACGATTGCTCAGCCCGCAAAGGGGGAACCGTAGAAATTCCATCCGGGCATTTTTTAACCAGAACCCTCTTTTTAAAATCAAATGTGAACCTGCACTTACATTTTGGAGCAGAACTTTTAGGTAGTACCGATTTGGATTCTTACCATAAAGTATTTCCTGAATTGAAAGGCAAAGAAAGCCCGGCACTAATTTTTGCACGTGGAGTCGCCAACATCGCTATTACGGGTTCAGGTACTATTAACGGACAAGGCGCACATCAAAATTTCCAACACGGAAACGATTCGAAAGGAGGTCCCAGACGTCCCAAAATCATTTACTTTATCGGTTGTAATAATGTTCGGGTGCAAGATGTTACTCTGCGCAATTCGGCTTATTGGACACAGGACTATGAGAAGTGCAACGGTGTTATTGTACGTGGGGTAAAAGTTTACAGCCATGCAAACTGGAACAACGACGGTCTTGATATTGACAGCCGCAACGTAGTGGTTTCAGATTGCTACATCGACTGTGACGATGATGCATTATGCCTGAAAAGCGACACAGATACTCCATGCGAAAATGTTACTGTCACCAATTGTGTTTTAAAATCAAACTGTAATGCTATCAAATTCGGGACATCTTCTTATAGCGGATTCAAAAATGTCACAATTTCAAACTGTACAATAGACAGAGCATCCGAAGATCACATTCGCCAATGGTACAAAAATTATCCATGGATTGGAACTAAACATAAAACAGTAGTAGCAGGTATTGCATTAGAATCTGTAGACGGAGGGATCATTGAGAATGTTTCTATTTCGGATATAGCGATGCAAGGAGTACAAACTCCGATATTTGTCCGCTTAGGTGATCGCAAAAGGACTTTCAGCAAGCAAATGAGTCGCATTAATGATGTAATGATAAGCCGCATCATTGCTCGTAGTGAAGGAAAAATAGCCTGTTCAATAACAGGAGTTCCGGGTGGTGATATCAAAAACATTGTTATCAGCGATGTAATTTTAGTTACCGATGCTGAAGTAGCAAAAACAGATATTGATTTAAAAGTCCCCGAAGCAATTGATAAATACCCCGAAAACAGAATGTTCGGAACGATCTTACCGGCTTCCGGTTTCTACGTACGCCATGTAAATGGTATTGCTTTTAACAATATAAAGATGACTACGACAAATAAAGACGAACGTCCGATGTTCCATCTTAACGACGTAAAGAACTTCACCCAACAAGGATGTACGCTCAACAATGCGAAGGTAACATTAAAAAAGGAATAATATAACAATTACAAATTATGAAAAAATTAAATATATTATTTCTTTTTATCTGCTATTCATGGGGTTGTATCGCACAGCCCATGAAACAGATGATTCAGGTTTCAGTGGTTCCGAACAGTGAAAACTGGCTTTATAAATTAGGAAAAGATGCTGTGTTTACCGTCACTGTAACCAAGGACGGTATTCCAATGAAAGGAATAAAAATACGCTATGAGTTATCCCAAGATATGTTAGAGCCTTTTAAACAAAAAGAACTCCTATTAAAAGACGGAATAACCACTATCAATGCAGGAACTTTACGAAAGGCCGGTTTCTTACGCTGCCGGGCTTTTGTAACGATAAAGGGAAATACATATGAAGGCAGAGGTACGGCCGGATATGAACCACACACTCTCTTGCCAACAACTGAAATGCCGGCCGATTTCCAACTTTTCTGGGAACAGGCAAAAGCCGGGAACAAAGAGATAGCAATGAATCCCTGTTTACGTCTACTTCCCGAAAAATGTACCTCCAAAGTAGATGTATATGAATTAAGCGTACAATCTTTCCAGCGTGGCAGCCGTATGTTCGGAATACTTTGTATACCTAAAACCGAGAAAAAATGCCCTGCTCTATTGCGGCTTCCGGGAGCCGGTGTCCGTCCCTGTGAAGGACATATTGCCGAAGCGGAAAAAGGATACATAACATTGGATATCGGAATACATGGAATACCTGTGACCATGCCGGCTTCCGTATACCACAACCTACGGTCCGGTTCTCTCGATAAATATTGGAATTTTAACTGGGAAGATCGAGATATGGTGTATTATAAACGTGTATATCTCGGCTGTATCCGTATGATCGACTATATATACTCTATGCAAGAGTTCAATGGTGACCTTATTGTTTATGGCGGTAGCCAAGGGGGGGGCCCATCCCCCCTAAATATGATGTTGCGGTGCACTATCGCTCATAACAGCTGCATTGGACAACCGGGTAACAGGCTGTGTCGTTTTTTTTCCTGCATTAGCAGATCTGAACGGCTATCTACACGGAAGAGCCGGAGGTTGGCCACACTATTTTAAAGATAAACATATAAACGATCCCATTATTAGAAAGAAAGAGCAGGTAATGGCATATTATGACGTTACCAATTTTGCCCGGATACTAAATAAGCCAGTGTTCTTCTCTTTCGGATATAACGATATGGTATGCCCTCCTACAACATCATACGCTGTATATAATAGTATTTCCTCACCCAAGACTTTTATACCGGCACCGGAAACAGAACATTATAACTATCCGGAATTATGGGAAGAAGCATGGAAATGGGGTGAAGAACTATTGAAAGCCCCCAAAAAATAATTGTTTAATTTTATATATTTAAGTATTATGAAAAAGATAAAAATGTTTGAATCTCTAAGGTATTGGGGGACGTCCCTCATTCTCTGTACTGGTATATCGTTCAATACATGGGCTATCGATTTTTCTTCCGGTACAGGAACAATGGAAGATCCTTTTGTCATCAGCACGGCTGACGAACTGAATAATATGAGAAATAATTTGGCCGCCCATTACAAATTAGAGGCTGATATCGACTTATCGACATGGATTGAAACAAATTCCCCAGAAACCGGTTGGCAACCTATAGGAACATCTGCCACACCTTTTACTGGAAATTTTGATGGCAATGGACATGCTATCGAGAATATCTGGATAAGTATGGATTCTGAAAATGTAGGCTTCTTCGGAGCTGTCGGCGGTAACGTCACTATAAAAAGATTAGCAATAATCATTGCAGACGGCAAAAGAATTACCGGAACCAGTAATGTAGGTATCCTTACCGGACTTTCTACTGCGGTGGAAGGTAATAAACAGACCCAGATAGAAGAGGTATATGTAGCAGGAAATGTAGAATCAAAAGGAAACTTAGTAGGTGCTATTGTCGGAAGGAATAATAACCAAAACATCTCAATCGTCAATTGTTATGTAAAAGGAAATGTTTTTGCAACGGCCGATGGAGTTGGCGGTATCATGGGAAGTTCTTACGGAGCATGTACAACTCTCATTGACAAATGCTATGTTTTAAACAATATTCAAGTAGATGGCGGTGGATCTACCGGTGGCATATTAGGTACAGTCAGCGCACCGGATGCTTCCATCGAACAAATGAATGCAACAATCTCCAACTGCGTTGCTATTAATAAAACAATCACTGTGCGTGACGCAACTCCCAGCCGTATCTTTGCCTGGGCCAAACAAGATAAAATAACACTAAGCAACAACCTCGCTTTTTCAGGATGCATCATCAATGACGCTCCCTTCTCAAGCACTGATGCCAATGGCAAGAACGGACAGGATAAAGATGCAGAAGAATTAGCAATACAATCAACTTATGATGGCTGGGATTTTGAGTCGGTATGGACTTTGGGAAATGAAGCATACCAACTTCCTGTACTGAAAACAGTTTCATTATCCAAACAGCCCGTTGACGAATATAATTTAGGAGTAGAGTCGGATAATCCATTTGTCGACTTGGTTCCTAAAGGAGGAGAACTGAATGTAGTAGAATCTTGTGGGGTATCAAATAATGGACGAGATGATGTCACAGAGTTAATGCAACAGGCTATTGATGCTTGTTCTATGAAAAAAGCAACGGTTATCGTACCTAAAGGCCGTTACTCGATCCGTCCCATCTTTTTACGTTCCAACATGACATTAAAACTGGAAGAGGGTGCACAATTATTAGGAAGCCGTACTATTCAAGACTACCGTGATGCATTCCCCGAAGCCGGTGCTATCGAAACCAGCGCTTTGGTATTCGGTAAGAATATTGAAAATGTAAAAGTAATAGGGCCGGGGTTAATTGACGGACGTGGAACTGCCCCCGACTTCCAATTCGGCAATAGCAAAGGCGATCGTCCTAAAGTACTTCATTTTGTTAATTGTAAAGACGTGGTTGTAGAGAATGTAACCTTACAAAACTCTGCTTTTTGGACAGCTCATTTCCTGCTGTGCGATGGAGTAAAAATAAAAGGAGTAAAAATCTACAGCCATTCAAATTGGAATAATGACGGATTGCTATATTGACTGTGACGATGACGGCATATGCATGAAAAGCGACCGAGGAATTTTCGTAGAAAATGTTACTGTAAAAAATTGTACAATACGGACTAATTGCAATGCAATAAAATTAGGAACTGCAGGAAAAACCGGATTCAAAAACATCACATATACCGATTGTGTAATAGAAAAAGCCAGTGAAGACAATTTCCGTAAACACTATGAAAGTGACAAGCTTGCCTGGTGCGGCATAACTCTCCAAGGACCTTCAACTATCTCCGGTATAGCCTTGGAATCAGTAAATGGAGGAGTATTAGACGGTGTCACGATATCAAATATCCAAATGAAAGATGTACATACGGCTATTTTCCTCCGATTAGGAAAACGTGAAGGTTCCGCAAAAATGAGTGAACTGAAAAACGTAGTAATTTCAGATATCAAAGCCACTTGCGTCAGTAAAGTAGCCAGTTCAATTGTAGGTGTGCCGGGAGGAATTATCGATAATGTATTAATCAAAAATGTAGAGATCACCTTACCCGGTGGCGGTACAATAAACGATGCCAATGCAAGTATTCCGGAAATGATTGATGCCTATCCGGAATCCAACATGTTTGGAAAAGCATTGCCGGCTTATGGCTTTTATGTACGACATGCCAATAATGTGAAGTTCGAAAATGTAAAATTTAACTTGACAGGAGCTGATGTACGTCCGGATTATGTATTCGATGACGTAACCGGAGGAGAAATAACCGGCATATCTCCGATTGTTGAAGGTAAAGATTTCCAGATAACATTCCAAAACGGATCTTTGAATATTCTGCCTAATGTAGAAAATTATATAAAGGTAGACGTCATTGATATTTCCGGAAAAACAATTTATTCTACAAGACAGAACGGTAATACCACAAATAATAATATCAATATTGACCTGCCGGAACGCGGCATATATATCATCTCTATCCAAACCGATAAAGGTAATATTGTGCGCAAGGTAATATACCAATAAGCTATAAAGCTCCTTGTTAAAATCCTCATGAGAATAAAAGTCATGGTAAATTCTCATGAGGGTTTAAACTTTAAGTAAACAGAATACTCATGAAAAAATATATCCAAACTTTACTATTGCTATTTCTTTTATGCTCTGTAAAAGATATATTTGCCTCCCCGGCCAAACAGGTAAACAGTTGGAATAACTTATCCAGCAGTTCAACTACCGGTATCTTTCAAAACGGAACTCAAACACTTACAGACCTTAATCAAGCACTATCCATCAACATCTCTTCCAGTAACTATACTCCAAAAGCAGCATACAGTTTCTTTCATAATAAAAAGTTACTGCATAGTTTTTATATCATGACTCTTCCCCTATGGTATCCGATAATGGCAGCATACATTATTTATACGTTATTCGTATTAAGTGTTATCATTGGAATACTTCGTTATGCCAAGCAAAAATACGAACCGAAAATGTCTATTGGCAAACTATCAGATATGCCTTATCAACAACCACAAGCTGCCATTATCTTACCGCAACCAACCATTACAGAAAAACCGTCTGCCTTTTTGGAGAAGGCTTCCGACCCTATGCTTAAAAGTAATATAACCATAAAAGAACCTATCAGCACAAACTTCAAAAGTGAATATCCAAAAGCCGAAATTACAGTTTTAATAATTAGCAGTAATAAGGGCATTCCAGACACACTAAAAAATATGCTATCCGATGAATACACAATTTTTACCGCCCCAAATAGCGAGGAAGGACTATCTATGGTGAAACAGGAACCCCCAAATCTGATAATTATAGACATTACAGTACCTAACATTAATGGAATTATCCTAACCGAACAAATAAAAAACAACAAGTACACAGTACATATTCCATTAATCGTTCTATCCGACCAGAATACAACCGATGAAAAGATAAAAGCCATCGAATCAGGAGCAGATGCTTATATCTCCACACCTTTCAATAACGAATACTTAAGAGTCTTAGTCAAACAACTTATCAAAAGACAAAAAGATCTGAAGCAATACTATACGAGTTCTGCCAGTGCGTTCGACTTCAGTCATGGGCAGTTACTATCCAAAGAAGACAAGGAGTATCTGCAAACTGCCACAGAAATAATTAATGATAATATGGACAACATATCGTTCGGTCCCACAGAATTGGCTGCCGCCATGCAGACAAGCAGCCGAAACATGTATCGCAAATTCAAAAACCTGAATCAGCTGCCTCCAAAAGATTTTATAAAAGAACAAAAAATCAATTATGCAGCCAAACTATTACTCACCACAACTTTAACAATACAAGAGGTTATGTATCAAACGGCTTTCACAAACCGCTCTCACTTTTATAGAGCATTTGCCAAACGCTACAACCAGACTCCAAAGGAATACAGGGAGACCAATAAGCAGAAAGACAACTCTTTATCTAACTGAAAAAGGAAACATTACACAAAAACAAACTTTCGTCCGGACATATACTTCTCCCCTATTTGCATTATTTAACCCATTGACTATTGTTTAATTACGAAACTTTCGTAGATTTGCATCATAATCGTAATTAAACAAACTCCATGGAAAAGCTAACTATACAAGAAGAAGAAGTGATGATTTACATCTGGGAACTGGAAAACTGTTTTGTAAAAGAGATAGTGGCCAAATTCGAACCACCTGCTCCTCCTTATACTACCATTGCATCGATAGTAAAAAACCTTGAGCGAAAAGGGTATGTAACGGCCCGGCGCGTAGGTAATACCTATCAATACACTCCCGCCATACGGGAAAGCGAATACAAACGAAGTTTTATGAGCGGAGTAGTACGGAATTACTTTGAGAATTCCTATAAAGAGATGGTTTCCTTTTTTGCCAAAGACCAGAAAATCTCGACCAGCGACTTG
>OBYF01001107.1_pt1 | contig 10008 bp, 8 predicted proteins | sample 1495471 | NCBI WGS metagenome assembly OBYF01 (sample SAMEA2580185, study PRJEB22360) | human gut metagenome | biome: human gut; feature: human-associated habitat; material: faeces | place: Denmark | collected 2008/2010
GCCATAAAAGGGGCGAAACTGGTAGAAGCTTTGCAAAAAAAGGGATGCTGGCTGCAGCCGGCAGAGGCAACGATTGAAGTTAATCCCGGTACTGCCGATTTGGATAAGCTGCGTTTTTTTAAAGATTTGGGATTTGATCGTATAAGCTTTGGTGTTCAAAGTCTTAACGATGCCGAACTTCGGGCTGTTGGCAGGATACATACGGCCAACGAGGCTTTAGACGCTATTACAATGGCAGAGAAGGCTGGTTTTACACGAGTCAGTGCTGACCTTATTTATGGCTTGCCGGAGCAGTCCCTTCAAACGCTGAAGACCAGTCTGCAGAATTTAACAGCGGCAGGGTTGCAGCATTTGTCGGTATATGGTTTGACGATTGAAAAAAATACGCCTTTGGCAGGTATGCTGGACAAAGGAAAAGTTGAGTTGCCGGACGAAGATTGTCAGCTGGCAATGTATGAATTGGTACAGGAGTATCTGGAAGCACAGGGACTGCATAGATATGAGATTTCAAATTATGCAGTGTCAGGTCAGGAGTCAAGGCATAACCTTGTTTACTGGCATTATCTGCCGTATTTGTCTTTTGGCAGTTCCGCCTGCAGCTTTAATGGCAGTCAACGTTTTACAGCAACAGATTCTGTAACTGATTATATTGAAAGTATTCAAAGTGGCAAAAGTTGTGGAGGCTTTGAAGATCTGACAAAAGAAATGCAGCTGTCAGAATATTTATTTATGGGTTTACGGACGACGGTAGGGATAGATTTAATAGAAACTGAACAACGTTTTGGCTGTGATGTAATGTTAGAATTTGGGGTTGAATTAGAAAAATTTATTAGAGGAAATTTAGTGTTCTATGATATTGAGCATAGGCGGATGAGGCTGACGGAGCAAGGGATGCGCTTTAGCAATGAAGTTTTTGAAATCTTTGTGAAGTAAGAAAAATTGGTTGACAACTGTTAAGGTCAGTGCTATTCTAATACCAAGATGTTAGCACTCTAATGAGATGAGTGCTAACAATCGAGTTGGAGGTGGGATCGTGTTAAACGAAAGAAAGAAAAAGATCCTGCAAATTATCATAGAAGACTACATTTCATCAGCTGAGCCGGTTGGTTCACGTACTATTGCCCGCAAGTATGACTTAGGGCTCAGCCCGGCAACGATCCGTAATGAGATGTCAGACCTTGAGCTTCTGGGTTATTTGGAACAGCCGCATACTTCAGCGGGACGTATTCCATCTGCTCAGGCTTATCGTTTTTATGTAGATGCCCTGATTGAACCGGGGACATTGACAGATAATGATATGGCATTAATAGATGGCTGGTATAATGAACGTCGTCGTAACATTGATGATATTTTCCAGTCGACAGCCAAGATCTTGTCACGTATGACACAGAATGTTTCCATGGTTTTGACTAACCAGCAGACGATTGCAAATTTCTGTTATTTAAAATTTTTGCCGCTTGACAGTCAGCATGCTATTTTATGTATCGTTGCCGATGATGGCAGTATAGATACGAATGTTGTTGATATTCCTTTAGGTATGTCTTCTGAAGAGATGGATTATCTGGCTGGTAAAATGAGCAAATTGCTGGAAGATCGCAATCTTAGCGATATTTCTGTGGAGATTTTGCAGAATGTCCATACAGATGTGGTCGAGGATAAACTCATTTTTTCATCATTACTGCAGGCTGTACGTAAAATGACAGGACGCAGGCAGGAACAGAAGGTATTTTTAGGCGGAACAAAGCAACTGCTTAATCAACCGGAATTCCGTGATGTGGAAAGAGTCAGAAACCTGCTTGGTATATTAGAAGAAGAAAAGGTCCTGAAGGATCTTTTGCAGGGTGGTGAAGATTCAGGCCTTAAGGTAACGATAGGTTCTGAAAATAAATTTACCGGTATTCAGGATTGCAGTATGGTTCAGGCTACTTATCGTCTGAATGGTCAGATCGTAGGTACGATGGCAGTATTAGGTCCAACCCGTATGGAATACGGTAAGGTCATTTCTGTAATGGATTACCTGCATAAATATCTGAAAACAATTTTAGATAAGTAAAAAGACTATAAGGAGGAAGTGTTTTGCAAACAGAAGATTTGAAGGAAAGCTCAAAGCAAACAACTGCCGAAGAAACACCTCAGCAGGAAGCTCAAACGAATACAGCCGATGCTGCTAATGGAGTCGATGAGACTGCCGGGAAAAAGAGTGAGGGAGCTGCTGAAGAAAAAACTCCTGAACAGGATGAAAAGGATGTTAAGATCGAAGAACTGCAGAACCGTATTTTAAGGCTGCAGGCAGATTTTGATAATTTCCGCCGACGCAATACGTCCGAACGTGAACAGCTGGCAACTTTTGTTACCGCTGATGTTGTCGGAAAATTTTTAAAGGTGTTGGACAATTTTGAACGTGCTGAAGACGCCGCCAGAAAATCTGATGATGCCGCCGGAATTTATTCAGGTATTGAAATGATTAGGCGTCAGTTCGAGCAGACTTTTAAAGATTTGGGCGTAGAAGAAATAAAAGCACAGGGCGAAAAATTCGATCCTGAGATGCATGAGGCTGTGATGAGGGGGCAAAATCCCGATATGGATGATGACACTGTAGAGATGGTTCTGGAAAAGGGCTATAAATTACGTGATAAAGTTATCCGGCACAGCAAAGTTAAAGTTATCAGCAACGAATAGTTGCCATATAAATTAAAATTAACATATAAACCCGAGGAGGAATAAATCATGTCTAAAGTAATTGGTATTGACTTAGGTACTACTAACTCTGTAGTAGCAGTAATGGAAGGCGGCGAACCTACCGTTATCACTAATCAGGAAGGCAGCCGTTTAACTCCGTCCGTAGTTGGTTTTTCCAAAAACGGCGAACGTTTAGTTGGTCAGCTGGCAAAACGTCAGGCAGTATCCAACACTGATAGAACTATTAGTTCTATTAAACGTCATATGGGTACTGACTATAAAGTAGAAATCGACGATAAAAAATATTCTCCGGAAGAAATTTCCGCGATGATTCTGCAAAAGTTGAAAGAAGATGCTGAAAAATATTTGGGTGAAAAAGTAACTCAGGCAGTTATTACTGTTCCTGCTTACTTCTCTGACAGTCAACGTCAGGCAACTAAAGATGCCGGCCGTATCGCAGGCTTGGAAGTTCTCCGTATCATCAACGAGCCTACTGCTGCATCTTTGGCGTATGGTATTGATAAAAGCGACGACCATACCGTTATGGTTTATGACCTTGGCGGCGGTACTTTCGACGTATCTATCCTTGATGTAGGTGACGGTGTTTTTGAAGTAAAAGCTACTAACGGTGATACTCATTTAGGCGGCGATGATTTTGACCAGAAAATCGTTGACTGGATGGTTGCTGAATTTAAGAAAAATGAAGGCATTGATCTGAGTAATGACCGTATGGCTATGCAGCGTTTGCGTGAAGCCGCTGAAAAAGCAAAAATCGAATTATCCGGTGTTTTGACTACTAATATCAACCTGCCGTTTATTACTGCCGGTGCTGAAGGTCCGAAGCATTTGGATATGGATCTGACTCGTGCAAAATTTGACGAATTGACTGCTGATCTCGTTGAACGCACAATGGAGCCGACCCGCAAGGCTATGGCTGACGCCGGCTTGTCTGCTTCTGATATCAATAAAGTTATCTTGGTAGGCGGTTCTTCCCGTATTCCTGCTGTACAGGAAGCTTTGAAAAAATTTATCGGTAAAGAGCCTTACCGTGGTGTAAACCCTGATGAATGTGTTGCAGTTGGTGCTGCCATTCAGGCCGGCGTTTTGGCAGGTGAAGTAAAAGACGTGCTTTTACTTGACGTAACTCCGTTGTCTTTGGGTATAGAAACTTTGGGTGGTGTGTTCACAAAAATCATTGAACGTAATACTACCATCCCGACTTCCCGTAAGCAGGTCTTTTCTACTGCTGCTGATAATCAGCCTTCAGTTGATATCCATGTACTGCAGGGTGAACGTGAAATGGCTGCCGATAATAAAACTCTGGGACGTTTTGAGCTTTCCGGCATCCCGGCTGCTCCTCGTGGAGTACCGAAGATCGAAGTTGCTTTCGATATCGATGCTAATGGTATCGTAAATGTAAGCGCTAAGGATCTTGGTACCGGTAAAGAACAAAAAATCACTATTACGTCTTCAGGTACTTTGGAAAAAGACGAAATCGACCGTCTGGTAAAAGAAGCAGAGGCTAATGCTGAAGCTGATAAAAAACGTAAAGAAGGCGTTGAAGTACGTAATAATGCTGACTCCCTGTGCTATCAAGCCGAAAAGACCATTAAAGATATGGAAGGCAAAGGCTCTGAAGAATTGATTGGAAAAGTACAGGCAGCGCTTCATACTTTAAAAGAGACTCTGAAAGGCGAAGATATGGAAAAAATCAAAGCAGATACTGAAGCTTTGACCAAACCTCTTTATGAACTTTCCGCAGAGCTGTACAAACAAACTGAAGCTGCTAAAGGTGCTGAAGGTACTGAAACAGCCGAGGGCGCAAAAAAAGCTGATGACGATGTTGTTGACGCCGAAGTGGTTGACGAAGACAAAAAATAATCGGCTTAGGATGGTGTAAACTTTGAGTAAAAAAGATTATTATGACGTGCTAGGCGTGTCTAAAACCGCTACAGCAGATGAAATTAAAAAAGCATACCGCAAACTGGCACGTCAGTATCATCCTGATGTGAATAAAGATAATCCGGAAGCGGCTGAGAAATTTAAAGAAGCGTCCGAGGCTTACAGTGTACTCAGCGATGAGCAGAAACGTGCCCAATATGACCAGTTTGGACATGCTGCTTTTGAAAACGGCGGTGCCGGCGGTGCTGGTGGATTTGGGGGCTTTGAAGGTTTCGGCGGTTTTGGCGGCGGAGGCATGGAAGATATTTTTGATATGTTCTTCGGCGGGCAGGGCCGCGGCTCGCGTGGTTCTAATGCCGGTCCTCAGCGCGGTGCTGATTTACGCTTTGACCTGGAAATCACTTTTGAAGAAGCTGCGTTTGGTTTAGAACGTGAGATCAGTTTATATCGTGACGAACAATGTCCGCATTGTCATGGGAATGGTGCGGAACCTGGTTCTAAAGTTGAAACTTGCCCTGAATGTCACGGAAGTGGCGAGATCCGTTTTACTCAAAACACTATGTTCGGACAGATGACCAATGTACGGCCATGTCCTAAATGTCATGGTGAAGGCAAGATCATCAGCGAACCATGTAAGGAATGTCGCGGACAGGGCACTGTTAAAAAGAATAAAAAACTTAAAGTCAAGATCCCTGCAGGTGTTGACAACGGTTCCCGCCTGCGGGTAGCCGGAGAAGGCGAAGCAGGGGTTAAAGGCGGACCAAGCGGTGATTTGTATGTATATTTGTATGTTAAACCGCATAAGTTTTTTGAGCGCGATGGTACTACTGTTTACTGCGAAGTGCCGATCAATATTGTACAGGCAACTTTGGGTGATGAGATTAAGGTTCCTACGCTGGATGGACAGGTTGTGATGAAGGTTCCGGAAGGAACTCAGCCTGGAAAGGTACTGCGTTTGAAGGGCAAAGGCATTCCCAGTTTACGTAACAGTACACGCGGCGACCAGTTAGTCAGGATCAAAGTTGTTGTGCCGCAGAAGCTGAATGAAAAACAGAAAGATGCTTTGCGTAAATTTGCCGAGATCAGTAAAGATAACATTAATCCTGAAGAAAAAGGCTTTTTGAATAAGATTAAAGATTTATTTAAATAATGACTTGTATAAACTGCGGTTTGAACACCGCAGTTTATTTTTTTATGCAAAAAAATATGATATAATGTGAGCACTTGGCATTGAAATATCTTCTCAAACTGGTAGAAAAACACTTTCATATGGTAAAATATTTTAGAATAAGCTTTGTGTTTAATATATATGATAGTTATTTAAGGAGTGAGCGCTTTGTCACAATGGATAGAGGTAAGTATACAAACTACACATGAGGCAGCTGATCTGGTTGCCGAAATTATGCGTGCTGCAGGTGCAAACAATGGTGTTGTTATTGAGGACCCGGTTTTGATAAACACTTTGCGTAATTCAGGTACTTGGGAATTATGCGATATTCCTGAGCAGGAAAACACAGAAGTGGTTACGATAACTGCTTATTATCCGGAGGATGAAGAGCTGCAGCCACGTCTTACACAGATTGATGAGGACTTGACAAATTTGGAAACGCGTATTGGTAAATGTCGCTTTGGTAATACGCGTTTTCGTACTGTTTCCGAGCAGGATTGGGCTAACGAATGGAAACAGTATTTCCATGTTACGCATATTGGCAGAACATTGGTGATTAAGCCTACCTGGGAAAAATATACATCTAAAGCTGGTGAACATATTATTGAAATCGATCCAGGTATGGCGTTTGGTACAGGAACACATCATACGACCTGTATGTGTATGGAACGTTTGGAAAAAGTTCTGCGTACTGATATGGAAGTATTTGATGTTGGTACTGGCTCTGGAATTCTGGCTATTGCTGCTGCTAAACTTGGTGCTAAAACAGTTAAAGCGGTGGATATTGATGCTACTGCAGTACGAGTAGCTATTGAAAATATTGCCGGCAATGAACTGACAGAAAAAATCAGTGTGCAACAGGGTGATTTGCTGCATGGTACAGAAGGTAAGGCTGATATTATCATTGCTAATATTATTGCCGATATTATTATTATGCTTCTGCAGGATATTCCCGGTAAGTTAAAATCCGGAGGAATATTCCTTGCCAGCGGTATTATTGAAGAACGGCAGAATGATGTATCAGCAGCTGCCTCCAAAGTCGGTTTGTGTGTCGAAGCTGTTGATGCCAAAGGCGGCTGGGTTGTTATGCAGATGCGTAAGGAGGACTGACGGTGCATAGATTTTTTATACCGCAGCCATACAGTGATACGATGACAATAATGGGTGTTGATGCCAGGCATATTTATACTGTACTGCGGATGCAATGCGGGTCCAGAGTACAGATTGTAAGTGATGATGGTGTCACGGCTCTTGCTGAAATTGCTGATGCTAATGAAAGTGTTGTGACAGTCAAATGTCTGGAGGTACTGGCGGAAAGTCATGAGCCTTCAGTGCGAATCGTACTGGCACAAGGGTTGGCTAAAGGTGAAAAAATGGATTTTATTATCCAGAAGGCTGTAGAACTGGGAGTCAGTGAGATTATACCAGTAGCTATGGAGCATTCGGTCGTACGCCTGGAAGGTGATAAAGTTGTTAAGAAAGCTGAGCGCTGGCAGAAAATTGCTGAAGCGGCTGCGAAACAGAGTAAGCGTGATATTATACCAATGGTGCAGCCAGTACAGACGATGGAACAGATGCTTGCTGATAATCCCTGTGACTGTAAACTGATAGCTTATGAATGTGAGGATAAGCTTGGTTTGAAGGCTGCGCTGCAAAAGGAGCAGGCTTTGAAGGATCTGCTGCTGATCATAGGCCCGGAGGGCGGTATTTCCGAGACGGAATTACAGCAGGCCCGGACAGCTGGGGCATTGGTAGTAAGTTTAGGCAAGCGCATATTACGTGCAGAAACAGCTGCATTAGTAGCTGCGGCCGCAATATTTTATGAAACTGGTGATTTAGGAGGCTGATTGATGAAAAGAATAGCATTTTACACTTTAGGCTGTAAAGTCAATCAGGCCGATACTGCCAGCATGGAAGCGATATTTCGCAGTCATGGTTATACTGTAGTTGGTTTTAATTGCGAAGCTGATATTTATGTGATCAATACTTGTGTTGTTACCAATACGGGGCAGCGTAAATCGCGGCAGATGATCAATCGTGCTGTGCGCAGAAACCCAACTGCTTTCGTGGTTGTGACTGGCTGTTATCCACAGACGGCGGCAGAAGAAGTGAAGACAATTCCTGGTGTTGATCTTATTATCGGGAATCAGGATAGAGCAGATATCGTACGGTTGGTAGAAGAAGCTGCTGCTTTTCAGTCTGTTGATACAATAGACAGCGTGCGTAAGCTGAGTGCCAACACTGAGTTTGAAGAACTGAGTGCAGGTGATGTTAGTGATAAGACCAGAGCTTTTTTAAAAATACAGGAAGGCTGCAATCAATTCTGTACTTATTGTATTATTCCTTTTGCCCGCGGACCGTTGCGTTCGCGTAGTCTGACAAGCATCAGGGAAGAAGTTAAAAAGCTTGTAGCTTCTGGTTATAAAGAAATAGTGCTTATCGGTATTCACCTTGGCTGCTATGGTAAAGAACATGATGGAAAACTGACTTTATTTGATGCTGTTGAGGCAGCTTTAAGTGTAGAGGGTCTGCAGAGACTGCGGTTGGGGTCATTGGAATCAGTGGAGGTCGAAGCGAGGCTGCTTAATCTTATGGAAAAAGATAAACGGTTGTGCCGACAACTGCATTTACCTTTGCAGGCAGGCTGTGATACAACTTTAGCCAGAATGCACAGGCCGTATGATACCCGACGTTTTACCGAACTTTTGGCCGATATCCGTAAACGTATTCCTGATATTGCCATTACTACTGATATTATTGCCGGATTCCCGGGTGAGACGGAAGAGGAGTTTGCATCTACATTGGTTTTTGCAGAAAACTGCGGGTTCAGTAAAATGCATATTTTCCCTTATTCCAAACGGAAGGGAACTCCGGCCGAAAAAATGCCCAATCAAATTCCTGAAACTGTTAAGCAAAGACGTTGTGCACAACTTGCTGAGCTTGATCATAAGCAGCAGCAGAAATTTTTAGAACGTTTTGTTGGCAGTGCTGTGGAGGTATTGTTTGAACAGACTGTTGAGGATGGCTATATAGAAGGTTTGACCAGTAATTATTTACGGGTCTATGTTCGGTCGGAAGCTGAACTATGTGGCAAGATAAGAAAAGTGAGATTATTGAAGGCTGAGACGAGTTTTTTAATCGGAGAATTGCTGAAGGAATAATAAAAAAGCTGCCGTTTAACGGCAGCTTTTCTTTTATTCAATGGTAATTAATTCATATTGATCATTACCCATGGAAAGTTCTTTCATGTAACTGAGCTGCCGCAGACCGCGACGTGATTCGATCCGTTCCTGCAGATCATGCTTAGCAGCATCTGGTAAAGCAAAAACAAGGTCGATAGAAGCCTGATCGACGGCAAGAATATCTGTAGAAGCAAGGATGCCGATATCAGGAGTTGTTGGCGGTGCCGCAGCAAGCCCGGCACAGTCGCAGTCAACAGACATATTGCGCAATACATTGATATAAATGATTTGTTTACCAAAAAAATCTGTTGTAGCCTTTGCTGATTCAGCCATATTTTCCATAAAACGCTCTTGGCTATATTCCCAGGGGTTGGATGGGTCAGAGGTATGCAGCATGGCTTTGCCGATCCTGCCATCTGCGTTGCCAATTGCTATATTTTTCATTGAACCGCCAAATCCTCCCATAGTGTGTCCTTTAAAATGCGTCAAAACGATCATGGAATCATAATTAAGCATATTTTTAGCGATCGACATTTCCTGAAAATGTTTGCCTCCTTTTACTGGCAGCATTACTGCTCCTTCCTCGTCCATAATGTCTACAGTACAAAAATCCCAGCCGTTAACTTTTAATGTTTCGCGGTGGCCGGCGGTGGTATAGCGGTCACCTTTATAGAAAGTGTTGGTTTCGACTAAATTACTGTCAGGTACATGCTGCTGCAAAGCCATCACTATTTCCCGTGGGAGTATATTGGGACCGTTCTTTTCTCCTGTATGGATTTTGATAGCTACTTTACCATGTATATCCTGGTTGATTTTATCATATAGTTTGATCAGACTTACAGGGCTGATATCCTTGCTGAAATAAACAAGAGCTTTATTATTTACTGCTGTTTTTTCATTACTTTTAACAGTTGGTTCAACAGGAGAAGAAACTGTATTGGCAGTCATTCCACAAGCGCTGAATAATAAAGTTGCGGCAGCGGTATAAAGTAATGTTGATAAAAATTTTTTCACTGTAAATTCTCCTTTCTTAGATAAATGATTAAAAATACTTTAAGTTCAGTATAATGGCTGGGG
>OBYF01001120.1_pt1 | contig 9932 bp, 10 predicted proteins | sample 1495471 | NCBI WGS metagenome assembly OBYF01 (sample SAMEA2580185, study PRJEB22360) | human gut metagenome | biome: human gut; feature: human-associated habitat; material: faeces | place: Denmark | collected 2008/2010
AAGATGAAAGATAAAACCGTTGCCCCACTCATCGAATTGACCGAAGACGGTATTATCAAGTCCATCAATGTCCCTATCGATAAGAAAGCGGCAATTCCGGCCCAATCATTAGTACCTGCACAAAAGAAAAAAGTAAATCCGCGTGATTTTCTTACAGAAGAGATACTAATGGCAAACTCTACCGCAAAAATGGCAGAACTTGTCGCTAAAGAGATCTATAACATCCGTGAAAGCAAAAATGCCTTAGTACGCGGACAAGCCGATAACATGCCCAAAGACGGTGCACAACTCAAACTGATGCTCGATCATCTGGATGAGCAAGAACAAGCTATGACTGAAATGTTCTCGGGAGTACTCAACAAAGAGGAAAAAATATATACCATCCGCCTAACTCCCGGTAAAGACATGAACAACGAGGTCGCTTTCCGCTTTTCTAAAAAGCTGGGAATAGTAGCCAACAATGATCTTGCAGGTGAACCGGTATACATCACTCTTAAGAATCTGAAAACGGTCAAAATGCCAGAAGACGACGGAAAGAAAAAGGTAGACGGTGTAGCCTACAACGTCCCCGGTAGGGCTTCTATCGTATTGAAACAGGAAAAAGAGATACTGTTTGAAGATGAGGTGCCTGTTACCCAATTCGGAACAGTAGAGTATTTAGCTCCTACTTTGTTCAATAAAAATTCAACGGTAAAAGTAACATTCAATCCCGTAACCGGTGGATTGGTAAAAGTAGATCGCGAAGAGAATAAATAACCGATTATCCTACAAAAAACAACTTATAATATGGGTGGTGAAGGACATATGCTCGACATGATCCGTCGACTGAAAGAGGGAAGAGATTCTTCCCGCCTGCGGCGTGAACGGACCAATGAAAGGATGAAACGCCTGCAAAAAAAAGAGCCTTACCCCATGCCCGATACATCCCCGGAAGAGATGGGACGCATTATCCGTCAATCAGAAGAGAAAAAAGAGGCGGACGACCGTTATTTCGTATTCGGAACCCTCATCATCATAGGAATCCTTCTCCTATGTGCCGTTATACTATGGGCCATCTTCATTCGCTGACAGCTAATTTAATGAACCCGTCTTTTTGTAACTGAGAGAAATAAGCCAATACACGAGACTCGTAGTTCTCTTCATCGTTGAAGTGGGCTGCGAGTTTCTCTATAATCTCACGCACTGTACTTTTACCATCGATCAGCTCCCACACAGCAGTACCATGTTCCTCCAGACGGACATGGATATCGGGAGACATTCCTTTAGGAAGCAGAAAGCGACGCATCCAGTCGTATTTAAACCGGGGAAAAGCGATGACAACAGTGCCATCGCTTTCTTTTTCGGTCGTTATATGCGTACTACGGAAAGGAATAACATCCAACAGGTTTATTTTTTCTTTCGTAGCCATATCGTTTATTTCTTTATGTTAGCTTCCTGCAAACCATAACCTTTCTTCTTGTCTTCCGCTTTCAGCATCAAGGCTACAATCAAAGCCAAAACACCGAACACAGCAAAAATACTCATTGGCAAAGTATAGTCATACGTCTGTATACCATCTACAACAGGCCCCTTGCAGAAAGAGTTCAATACCCATCCTATCAAGAGAGGAACCAGCATCAATCCCCAATTCTGCACCCAGAAAATAAGTGCATAAGCTGTTCCCAACTGGTTTTCGGGAATAATTTTAGGTACGGAAGGCCACATCGCAGAAGGAACCAAAGAAAAAGCAATCCCCAACACGATCATTACAAAAGTAGCAAACCACCATACATTCAGAATCGGAAGTGCAAAAAGCACGTGTACACCGATCAACAGCCAAGCTCCCGTAATCATCAAAGAAGCACCTTTTCCTATACGGTCATACAAAGTTCCGAAGAGGGGAGTAAGGAATAAAGTCCCCAATGGCAAAAGACTTGGAATGGTACCGGCCAACTCCGGATCCACATGATATTTCTGTACCATCAGATCGGCTGCATACTTAATGAACGGGAAAACAGCTGAATAGAATAATACACATAATAAAGCGATCAGCCAAAAGCCTTTATTGCGCATAATAACAAACACATCTTTTGCGCGGAAAGGTTCCTCCGGTTCTTCACCTTCCGCTTCAAGAGAAGCATCCAGCTTTTTATCATAGAAAGTATAAATGAAAAATGCAATGGTTCCTACACAAAGCATCACCAGACAGAACAATACAGGAGCCGGAATATTAGAATGGAATACTCCGCTTTCATCCGTATGCCCGAAGAAGTTGGAAATAGGTACGGTTATTGCCATAGCCAGCATGGTTCCGATACGAGCCGTAGCCATTTCAAGTCCCATAGCTAAAGCCATTTCCTTCCCTTTAAACCACTTTACAATAATCTTGGAGACCGTAATACCGGCAATCTCCACTCCTACACCAAAAATAGCAAATCCCAATGCGGCCAATGCAACTTGAAGTTTCAATGTCATTCCGAAAAATTCCAGATTTCCGGTAATATCCGTAGAAATGGCATAATATTTAAGTCCGCAACCGAAGACCATGAATAAACAGGCTCCCATTCCGGTGAAACGTACCCCCATTTTATCAAGAATGATACCACCGAAGATAAGCATCAATAAAAATACATTGAACCACCCGTAAGCACTGGTAAAAATACCATAATCCAAACTATCCCAAAGGAGTTCTTTTTCAAGCATCGGTTTTAACGGAGACATTACGTCAGTGAGGAAATAGCCGCACAACATTGTAAAAGCGACCAAGGCGAGCACACTCCAGCGTAGTGCTTTAGAGTCACTCAGATTTTTTTTCAATTGTTCTGTCATTGTAATATTTAAAATCTTTATTAGTATTAGTACAGTTTACAAAGGTAACTAAATATATAACAAAAAGATAGATTTATAAACAAAAAAGAAGCGAAACTATAACTTTCAAATGAAAATTATAGCTTCGCTTATAACCAACCAAAAGCTTCTCTGTTATTAGTTAGCAGGCGCTTCTGTTGCCGGTGTTTCTGTTGCAGGAGCATCAGCGGCAGGTGCTTCAGTAGCAGGTGCGGCTGTACCTGTAGGCATATTGTACGGATTTGTTTTTTCTTCTTGCTTAGCTTGTTCCAGAATCACATCTTGTGTTTTTGAGGAAGAAGTAGGAACAACATAAGCTGTAGCGATGCTCATTACAACCATAAATGCAGCTAATCCCCAAGTAGCTTTTTCCAAGAAATCTGTAGTTTTGCGAACACCCATAATTGCATTAGATGATGAAAAGCCTGATGCAAGACCTCCACCTTTTGAGTTTTGAATCAGTACGATAAAGCACATCAATATGGCTGCAATAACCATTAAGATAACGAATACTAAGTACATTTTTTGTTATTTTGATTTAGCGTTAATAATCAATTTCTCCAAAAATCTTATTTGGTCTGCAAAGTAAGCATTTTTTTTTGGATATTTCAAACTTAATTTTTTAATAATTTCAAGAGCCTTGGAATATCTTTGCTGTTTAACATAGATTTTCGCCAATGTTTCGGTAAAACAACTATCATCTTCCTCCTCTTCAGACTTCGATTCGTCAGAAGACAAATCCTTGGCAGCTTCCTCTGCGACGGAATCCTCTCCGGGCAGAAGAGGTTTCAATCGGATAGCCGATTCATTCTCACTCTTTTCTATAAAGCCGTCGATCAGTTCAAATCCGCGAAGTTTAGGAGCTTCAGGCTGTTCGCCGACAGAAGCGTCATTGTCTTGCAACAAGTATGCCGTATAATCCATCGCATAATCCAGATCGGTCCGGGCAGTAACTTCCTCGGGAACCGTAGACAAAAAAGCGTCGATCAATGTCAATGTCCGATCAAGACTGAGCTCTGTTTCCGGCAACTCTTCCGTAACCGCCTTCTTCTTACGGGAAAGTACATACTTGTCCCCTTCGATCAGATAAAACAGTGAACGCCGATCGGCTACGTATAAAATCGCTTTCCGTAATTCCGCCCCGAAAGTGATATCATGCAATAAATACAAATTCTTAAGATACAACAGACGGAGCGACTGAAAATAAGGATAACGTGTGAGCTGCGTACGAAGCTCATACAACGTGTCTTTATTCAACATTTCAGGATGCTGAATCCATTGTCGAAGGTTAGCAGAGATCATTTAAATTACCAATTTGCCACAGTCGCGTTAAATATCTGATCAGTTATCTCTTTGGTTATTTCAGCAATCGCTGCGTCCGGTATATTGGGCAATAAAGAGTTCGGGTCGAGGTCGGAACGGAAAGCCGAGAATTGTTGTTCAAAATCTTCCTGATGGTTCGTGTTGTTCACATAACGTACATTTACCGTAATGGTCACTTTGGCTTTCGAAGAATAACCATCGGCTGCAACGGCCTCATTATATACATTAATACCGGTTATTTCTCCCTCGATCTGCAAATCTGCATTGGCCGATCTTACCAATTGCAACCGGGTCTGGCGGGTAAAGATGTCTTTCAAGTCATCATTAAACTTATTAGCCAAAGGCTGATAAACGTAAGTAGACTTTATAGGGAAATCAGCAATCGAAATCGTCTTTACCTTATCATAGTTAATAGACGCCCCGTTAAACTTATAAGAGACGCTACACGCCAGAAGTATTGCCGGTAAAACCAACAATAACACCCATTGTGGCATTTTTTTAATCCAAACCATATTCTTTTATTTTTCTATAAAGGGTACGCTCGGAAATATTCAGATCCTGTGCTGCACTTTTTCTATTTCCGTGATGCTTTTCCAAAGCTTTGCGTATCATTTCTTTCTTCACTTCGTCCAACGAAAGGGACTCTTCCACATATTCCTCTGTATCTTGTATATCGTCATCTACCGGACAGGGAGCTTTCACCGGATGAATAATCGTAGGTACCGACGCAGGAGGCACCGGTGTCACAAGCGACACATTTCCCTTTTCCGCCATCAGATTATGTACCATCTTCTTCAATTCCGATACTTCCTGTCGCATATCAAACAAAACAGAATAAAGAATCTCACGCTCGCTCTCGAAGTTCTTACTGTCCTTTATCCCGAACAAAGCAGGAAGCCGTTGCGTGTTCTGCACCGGAAGATACCCTTGCAGAATAGCAGCGTTAATTTCCCTATTGGTCTCTATTATCGAAATCTGCTCTGTTATATTCTTCAACTGGCGTACATTACCCGGCCATGGATAGGCAAGCAATACCTGCTTGGCATCTTCCGTCAGTTGAATGGCAGGCATACGGTATTTCTCTGCAAAATCACCGGCAAATTTACGGAACAACAATAAAACATCCTCCCCACGCTCACGCAAAGGAGGTATCTGGATAGGAACCGTATTCAAACGATAATACAGATCTTCACGAAAACGACCGTCAGCAATCGCTTGTGTCAGGTTCACATTCGTTGCGGCAACAATACGTACATCTGTTTTCTGCACTTTTGACGATCCTACTTTGATAAATTCACCGCTTTCAAGCACACGAAGCAAACGCGCCTGAGTAGGCAAAGGCAACTCCCCTACTTCATCCAGAAAAATCGTTCCACCGTCCGCTTCACCAAAATATCCTTTGCGCTCACCGATAGCACCGGTAAAAGCACCTTTTTCATGTCCAAACAATTCCGAGTCGATTGTCCCTTCGGGAATGGCGCCGCAATTCACTGCAATATACTGTCCATGCTTCCGACGGCTATATTGATGAATGATCTGCGGAAAGCTCTCCTTTCCCACCCCGCTTTCCCCGGTTATCAGTACGGACAGATCAGTGGGAGCAACCTGGATGGCTACATCAATGGCGCGCGACAAAGCCTCCGTATTACCAATAATACCGAACCTGAGTTTTACTTGTTGAATCTCCGCTTTCGTCATAACTGCACTATAAATTCCTTCTCCAATTTCATTTATACATCATCGTCCACAGTGTCAAGTTTCAGCTTGTCACTATCGTCACGTTTCTCGTAATATTGCTTTCTCAACGGATTGGCATGAGCAGCCTTATCACGCTGCCGGTTACGGAATACATCTATCGCCACATATACCGCCTGACGGAAAGAATCTTCACAAGCCAATCCCTTACCGGCGATATCATAGGCTGTTCCATGGGCAGGTGAAGTACGTACCACCGGAAGACCGGCCGTATAGTTCACTCCTTCATCCATAGCCAATGCCTTGAATGGCGCCAACCCCTGATCGTGGTACATAGCCAGCACACCATCAAAATGAGTAAAGTTACCTGATCCCATAAAACCGTCTGCCGAATAAGGTCCGTAGCAGAGCATTCCTTTCGCAGCCATTTCCTGAATAGCCGGAATGATAATTTCCTGTTCCTCCGTACCGAGCAATCCCTCATCCCCGGCATGCGGATTCAGTGCCAATACAGCTATGCGAGGTGCACCGATTCCAAAATCCTGTTTGAGGGACTGATGGAAAATAGTCAGCTTGTCTTGAATAAGCTCTTTAGTGATAGAAGAAGCAATTTCACGAACGGGAATATGTCCGGTCACTAATGCTACCCGGAAATCATCCTTCATCAGAATCATCAGCGACTTGCTGCCATTGCCCAATCTCTCCTCGATATATTCAGTATGGCCGGGAAATGAAAATCCCTCCGACTGAATCGTATGCTTATTAATGGGTGCCGTCACAATGACATCGATCAACCCTTCTTTAAACTCTTCGATTGCTTTTTCCAGCGCACCGAGAGCAGCCTTACCGGCTTCCGGATCGGGTTTCGAAAATTCCACTTTCACCTCGTCGTCCGTACAATTCACTACACTCAAACGATTGTGAGCAGCTTCCGAGGCAGAATTAACAATACTGAAGTTAGTCGGCAAATCCAAAGACTTACGATGATAAGCAGCCACTTTAGGCGAACCGTAAATAATCGGAGTACACAACTCCAACATAACCGGATCTGCAAAAGCCTTCAATATCACTTCATAGCCAACGCCGTTAATATCTCCCTGGGTAATACCAATCCGTATTTTAGAATCTTCCATGTGTCGTTATTTATTAGTTTGTTCCTCTCTGGCGACGTTGCCCATCGGAATTTCTCCCTGTACTTTCTCTGCAGGAAGTTTCAGCGTATAGAGTGATGCTTCGAGCATGCGTACCAGATTGCGTTTTAATTTATCAGGTGAATATACAAAAATCTCTGCTGTGATTATACGCTGGTTGGCTTTATCCAAACGGGTATGCGATACGAACGGGCCACCCATAAAATCGCCCTTCATTCGCCAAAGCCCACGGGCTTCCATCGTATAATCTCCATGTACATCAATAGGTCTCACGTCCACCGTTATAGAATCCGTAGACATATACATCCCTTCTTTTGCCCCCGGAATATTCGCTTTCATCACCGAATCACGCTTATGAATAAAATATTCCTTCGTGAATGTATTCTTATCGGTATACGGATAAGAATATATAACAAAATTCTGATCGCCGGTAGCTGTATTGGTAGATGCCCAGAAGAAATCCTTTCCCTCCTTGGAAGAAGCGAGTTCCGCCGGAAGCCAGATATCACAATCGAATTTACTACCTACTTTAGTAGATATATAATCATTGTGCTTATGCTGCAACTGAGCTATCTGACGATTCATCTCGGCGCGCGTAAAGAAATCGATAATCTGCTGCTTATTCTCTTCTACAAATTTCTCAAATTCCTGTTCATTAGGTGCCTGTATGGTAAGAATCAACTGCGGGGCCGCATAAACATCCTTAGCATATTTAAAAGCCGGTTTTGTATAAATATCGCGTACGTCCACGATGATGATATTACGTATCAGCTTCAAAGTAGAATCGTAATCTTTCGGAGAAGTATACATAATCCTAAAAGAACGTTCCGACTGCGGCAAACCCGGCACATCCGTATCGAGCACATCATACAAAGCCCTTCCTGCCGGACGCTCCCACAAAGCATGATCAACAACTACAAGAATCTCATACGCACGACCGCTGGAGGTCGGGGTAAATACACCCTTCTTACCATTACAAGAAGAAAAAATCAATGCTACAAGAGCCATACCGAGGAAAAACAGATACTTCTTCATATTGATCATTTTTTATGTTTTTACAAAACTACGACAAGTTCGTATATTTTCATCCGATAAGTTAATAATTTATATTAATTCTTGTTATTCTCTTCCTGCTTCGCCGTAGACAACATACCACAAGCAGCAAATATATCCTCCCCTCTTGAAGAACGGATAGTAGAGAACAAGCCATGCGAAGTCAGATAATCACGGAAAGCCGTCATCGTCTCCATATCAGCACCGTTCAGATCGACATCGGGAATAGCATGAAAACGAATCAGATTCATCCGGCAATCCAACCCACGAAGCAATTTCACAAGTTCCTTAGCATAAATCAACGAATCATTAACACCCCTAAAAACAATATATTCGAACGAAAGTCTACGTTGTTTACTAAAATCATAGTTCTTTAACAAATTTACGATTTCAACTATTGAGAAAGCACGTTCGGCAGGCATCAAATCCGAGCGTTGAGAAGGAAGCGGCGAGTGCAAGCTAATCGCCAGATGGCAATCGCTCTCTTCTATAAAACGCTGCAGCCCCTTACGCAATCCCACAGTAGAAAGAGTGATCCGTTTAGGACTCCACGCGTAGCCATAAGAAGCTGTCAAAATTTCCAAAGCCTTCAGCACCTCATCCAAATTATCCAAAGGTTCACCCATTCCCATCATGACAATATTGGTCAGCTTATCGCACTCCGGCAATGAGTTTATCTGATTCAGTATTTGATTAGAAGTCAGATTCGCCGTAAATCCCTGCTTTCCGGTCATACAGAACTTGCAATTCATTTTGCACCCCACCTGTGAAGAGACACAAAGAGTAGCACGGTCGTCATCCGGAATATACACTGCTTCCACGAAATGATTCTCTCCTACCCGATAAAGATATTTAATAGTGCCATCGACCGAATGCATGGCATCGACAGGCGCTTCCCCTCCTACTTCATAATCGGCCTTCAATGCTTCCCGGTGTTTCAATGACAAATTAGTCATTTCATCAATAGTAGCCACCTTTTTATCATAAAGCCATGATGCAATCTGCTTAGCGGCAAATCCCGGCATTCCCAAGCCTCTGACTACCGATTGCAACTCAGCAAGAGTCATTCCCAAAAGAGGATATTTAGACATATTCTTTACAAATCAACGTTATTTATGCAAATGTAAGGAATTAAAGTTAATTTCAGAGCAGACTACAGACAAAAGTTAACGTAAAAAAGCCGTTCCCATCCAGGAACAGCCTTTTACATATCTTCATTCGGTTTTAGCCCCTATTTAAACAGCCTCTTATTATCAGAAGAATAAATAACGTGAATCCTTCACTTCACCCTTCAGATAAAGATCATTCATCAAACGTCCTGCCAAACGAGCGTGCATATTTTCCAATGTAGCTTCTTCTGTTTTCGCATCAAACGTTTCATTTAGCTTATCTTTCGCATACATCTGCAGCACAAACACTCCGGCATTTCCTTTAATCGGAGCACTCAATTTATTAAGTTCTGCTACTGAAGCATAAGCACCTACCAACGGCTCACTGCTACGCAAAGCGGCAATATAAGCAGGAGCAGCGAAAGTAACATGTTTCACAGAATCACTCACCGCATTGGCCATTGACTTGTACTGATCAAAAGAAGTTGCATTAGCAGCTTTCATATCGGCCATTATCTTTTCAGCCTTCTTATCTTTTACAATCTCCGCTCTCAACTGATCTTGTACCTGTTGCAACGAACGATAGCCTTCAGGAGTTACACCAGCCAGTGCAACCACCAGCAGTCTGTCGCTTTCACCACATTCATATAATCCGGAAACTTCACCCGGCTTAGCAGAGAACGCCCATTTCAAAGCTTCTTTGGTACCTCTGACACCACCAATTCCATGCTCAGAGCTATACAAATCGTTTCTTTCCAACAATCTATATCCAGCT
>OBYF01001133.1_pt1 | contig 9830 bp, 10 predicted proteins | sample 1495471 | NCBI WGS metagenome assembly OBYF01 (sample SAMEA2580185, study PRJEB22360) | human gut metagenome | biome: human gut; feature: human-associated habitat; material: faeces | place: Denmark | collected 2008/2010
AGTTTTTATATTTAATTCAGGCCTTCACGTTCAACTATACGATCTAAAATTTCACCGGCCTTAAAAATAACCAGATTACATTTTATTTCATCATTACGATATTTCGCTTTGAGATCAGAACAGTCTATTGTTCCCATTTCCTTCGTAAAGGTTTCAATAAATTCCTTTTCCAACGCTTTGATACGGCCGCTTTCATGCCCGTTACGGCTTACATACAGGCTGCTCAATACCATAACGCCGCCGGTTATAACACCACAGCTGCTTTCTACCCCCATCCCACCGCCAAACCCGGCAGCAAGTTTTAAGGCCTCACCGGGCAGCTTCATATTATAAGCCCAATTCGCACCATAAAGAATTTTTTCCGCACAATTCAAATCCATAGCGCTTCCAAAACCATCCTGTAATAACTTTAGCAGCATCTCGACCCCTCCAATATGCCTTATAAATTAACTTCAACTATGCTACCTGACTTTCTAGTCGCTGTCAGGTCGATTAAACGCTGGTTATCTGACCCGCGAAACGGCAGATCAAGATTACGCTGCGCCAAAATAAAAGGCCCGTCAACCAAAACATCTATTTCCTGCAAAACAGGAGAATCCTTTACCTCGTCATACCAATAACCAGTGTAACACCAAATTGTAAGTTTTGGGTTTTCTCTACGCACCAGCTTCAGAAACTCTAAAATGTCGTCCGCCTGCGCCAACGGATCCCCGCCGCTTAAAGTAATACCTCTGTGCAGCGGCGTCAGCTTTGGAAAAACTTCGTCGGCCAGCTGCTGCGGAGAATACTCCGTACCTCCCTCAAAAGGTAACAGATCAGGATTATGGCAGCCTTCGCAATGCCGCGGGCAGCCCTGAAAAAAAATCACAGACCTGATCCCCGGACCATCCACAATAGACTCTTCTAAAATAGCGGCAACTTTAAGCACAATAGACGCCTCCTATTCAGTACAACAGGTTTCCCGACAATATTTTTGGGTCAGAGTCCTTTCGCAAACAGGACAATAATCACTGTCAATGATACCAGTGTAGCCGCATTCTTCACAATAATCAATCGGGAAATTAATACCTACATAACCACAGTCACATTCCAGCATATGTCTAAGAACATCTTCCACTGCCCCTAGATTATGGACAGGAGACGAGGCAAACTCAACATAACTTATATGGCCACCGTTTGTAAATTTATGATATGCACCTTCTAAGCGCATTTTCTCAAAAGCACTGATCGGATAAGATACCGGTACATGAAAGGAATTAGTGTAATAAGCTTTATCCGTAACACCGGGAATAATACCATATTCCTTGCGGTCCATACGAATAAAGCGCCCTGACAAACCTTCGGCAGGAGTTGCAATAAAGCTGTAATTCAAATCATATTTATCGCTCATAGCATCCACTTTTTCACGCATATGACCAATGATATCTTCACCAAGCTTTTGTGCTTCCTCACTTTGTGCATGATGGCACCCCAGCAAAGAAGTCAGTGTCTCAGCCAAGCCAATGAAACCAACGCCCAAAGTACCATGCTTGATAGCCTCTTCAATCCTGTCGTCACTGGCCAGTTTATCACTGTCCAAATATAATCCCTGCCCCATTAAAAACGGTAGATCACGGACTTTAAGATTTGCCTGCACTTGATAGCGATGATAAAGCTGATCTCGTACAAGATCCAGCAAATCATCCAACAGTCGGTAAAAGGTGTCTATGTTGCGCTCAGACTTAATTGCCAAACGCGGCAAATTAATTGTAGTGAAGGACAAATTACCGCGGCCTTCTGTAATTTCAGGTCCGCGACGATTAGCAATAACACGTGTACGGCACCCCATATAAGCTACATCCCCGCCATAAGGTTTATTAAAGCTAGTATCCATAAAACTAAAAGTCGGATTCAAACGCTTGGCTGCAACTGAAATAGCCAGCTGGAATAAATCATAGTTAGGATCACCTTTGTCCAGATTTATACCGCGTTTAACACGGAAAATAACATTCGGAAAAATAGGATTCTCCCCGCGTCCAAGACCTTTAGCATATGCATTCAATAAATTACGCGTCACCTTGCGACCATTTTCAGAAGTATCAAGACCCAGATTTAAACTCGAAAACGGTACCTGCGCACCAGCCCTGGAGTGCATACTGTTCAAATTATAAACAAGCGCTTCCATCGCCTGAAATACTTCTTCCTCAGAAGCACCTTCCATAAAAGGCGCTATATCAGTATCAAAATAACCAAAAGACTGTCCACCGAACATATCATTCTGAGAGCTTTGCAGAATAATTGCCGCTAAAGCTGTCGCAGAACCTGGACGTCTGGGAGGACGGATAAACCCATGTCCATTATTAAAACCTTTGGCCAGCAACCGACCTAATGGAATATTGAGGCAATTTAATGTTTTTCCATAAAAATCAAGATCATGGATATGGATATCACCTCGCTTGTGAGCCGTAGCCATTTCTTCAGGGATCAACCGATTCAGATAAAATTCCCGACTGGCAGCCGATGCTATCTGAAGCATTTTTGCAGAAGGAGAGTTAGAAATATTAGCATTATCGCGGTCAGTTTCCTTTAATATCTCTGCCACAGTGTCCATCAGCTCACTGCGAGAGCTGCGCATACCAGTTCTTCTAGCTCTGTACAGAATATATGATTTAGCCGTACGGGCATGTCCGCTTTCAATCAGTACTTTTTCTACAATATCTTGAATATGTTCAACATCAACAGTCTGCTTATTTTCATTTTTTAAGGCTTTTAAAACATTCAAAGTCAATTCCATTGCCAGCTGCCTGTCGGCGCCGCCTACTGATTTAGCCGCTTCAAAAATAGCATCCGTGATTTTTGTTTCATCAAACTCCACAACCCTGCCGTCACGCTTACGGATCATCATTCCTTATCACTCCGATCAATACTTTCATTGTTTTTCATAATACGTTGTAATTCCTGCATAAAATTATTAACGTCAGCAAACTGCCTATAAACAGAAGCAAACCGTACATAAGCGATCTGGTCAGTTTTCTCTAAATGATTCATTACCGCTTCGCCGATAACTTCGCTCCTGATCTCTGCTTCTCCGCGCATCCTCAGTTCCCGTTCGATATGCTCAGCAATTTCCTGGATTTTCTCATAAGAAATAGGCCGCTTTTCAAAAGCTTTGATCAATCCACTCAAAAGTTTTTTAGCGTCGAACAACTCCCGACGTCCATCTTTTTTACTTACCATCAAAGGAGTTTCCTCATATTTTTCATAAGTAGTGAACCTGCGTCCACAATCAGGACATTCTCGACGACGCCGAATAGAAACGCCATCATCCACAGCACGGGAATCAACAACTCGACTGTCACGATAAGAGCAAAACGGGCACTTCATAACGTCACTTCCTTTTACAGCTTTATTTATATCAGCGCTTTTATTATATCATAACTTTCAGTTTATTCAAACAATATCTTGTGTTTTTCGTCCACATTTCTATCATATATGCCCAAGATATAGAAAAACTCCCTTTGCATAAGCAAAGGGAGTTCGCATTTGTAAGTTTAACCGCGAATCCAAGGCGGAATTTCAGTATCGGAGGTTGGCGGTTTGATAACACCAGAACCATACGAAGGAGCTTGTCGGCGGTAAATAAATAAAGTGGGAGCAGCAGCCTGTTGTTTTTCACTGCTGTGCTGCTGTGCATAGCTGTTGTTATAACTTGGACGGGAAGCGCCACGCGCTCCGACAGCAGGATTTCTGCGCTCAAAACCGGTAGCAATAACCGTAACACGGATCTCATCTTCCAACTCTTCATTAATAACAGCACCAAAAATGATATTAGCTTCAGCATCAACAGCTTCAGTAATAATATTAGATGCTTCAGTAACATCGAACAGTGATAAATCTTTACCGCCGGTAATATTAAAGAGTACACCACGTGCCCCTTCAATAGAAGCTTCCAAAAGCGGACTCTTGATTGCAGCTTCAGCTGCTGCACGGGCTCCGCCCTCACCTTTGGCCGTACCGATACCCATTAAAGCAGACCCTGCATCAGACATGATAGTTTTCACGTCAGCAAAGTCGGCATTGATAAGTCCCGGAACTCCAATCAGGTCAGAAATACCCTGCACACCCTGACGCAGTACGTCATCAGCAATACGGAAAGCATCAAGCATCGAAGTACGACGATCAATTACCTGCAGCAAACGATCATTAGGTATGGTGATCAAAGTATCAACTTTATCTTTCAAATTAACTATACCGTTTTCAGCCTGCGTCATGCGACGTTTGCCTTCAAAAGAAAACGGTTTGGTAACTACTCCGACTGTCAAAGCGCCAACTTCTTTGGCGCACTCAGCCACAACATGCGCAGCGCCTGTACCTGTACCGCCGCCCATACCTGCTGTTACAAAAACCATGTCAGCACCGCGCAGAGATTCCAGCAACTGATCTCTGGACTCCTCGGCCGCTTTTTCACCAACTTCAGGATTGGCACCGGCCCCAAGACCTTTAGTCAGTTTTTCGCCGATCTGAATACGGTTGGGAGCTTTCGAAAGCAACAAAGCCTGGGCATCACAGTTTACGGAAATAAATTCCACACCCTGAACACCGGCTGAAATCATCCGGTTGACAGCATTGTTACCGCCGCCGCCGACACCGATAACTTTTATATTGGCTAAATTTTCAAAACTTTTCTCTTCAAATTCTTCAAACATCGTATTGTGCTCCCCCTTATGTATTTGGGTCAAAATGAAAAATCAAAACCATTGACATTTTACATTCAACATTAATAGTCTTTTTTCCTGCTTTTTATAAAAATTTTTTTATTTTTTCAAAAACAGATGTCTGATCGCCGCCAGATTTTGGAAAATGCGCATCCCAAAAATCAGGATACCAACCAGATACAAGTCTATACCAAGAATCATACCAACGTAGCACAAAAAAGCCGCCAGCACAGCGTTAGTAAAAAATCCCGTAATAAAGACCGTATTATCATAAGACCCTTCCATGCTGGAACGAATCCCGCCGAAAGCAGTATCCAATGCCGCCATCAAAGCTACAGAAAGCATTTTACCATATTCAGGCGGTATATAAATCGGGAAATACAATCCGGCACAGATGCCTGCCGCCAAACCAGCAAGAACATAAAAAATCATTTTTCTGCCGCCTCCTTCTCTGCATCGGAAGCTTGCCCTTCTGCTATTTTGGCATACTCAAAACTTTTACGGCCTTTAAAAGCCGGAATAACGATATCATCAGACTGACTTAAATCGGCCTGGATACCCCAAAATTTGAAGTTTTCCAGAACGCCGCCGCGCAATTTGAGCGCACTTTCTAAATTGTTAGGATTCCCAATAGCTTTTATCTCATAAGGCGGTGCCGAACGATTGTTATTTACCGATAAAGTCGGACCCGCACAGCGGATCTCGCTCATCGCTACAATCCTTTCGCCGTTGATGGCAATAGCCTCAGCGCCTGCGGCACGCAGCTCATTGATAACTCTTAATAAATCATCATCATGAATAATATACAAGTTAGGATTTTCTCCAGGTTTGCTGGCAATCTTACTGTCATCCAAAACCAGTTTGATACCCTTACCATGCATTTCAAAATCACCTGCAAAAGCTTTTAACCGAACTATTTCTCTGGCAACAACCTCGTCACCTGCTTTTGCCTGCAGCTTTTCCATTTCTTTAGATAATTCATCTCGTTCTTTTTCTACTGCTTTCAAACGGTCAGACAAATCCTCGGCACGCTGAATATTAATAGTTTTTTGTCGTTCTGTAGTTTTAAACTGTGTAGCCAACATAAAACCGAGTACGGCGCAAACCAGTGCAATTAAAATTTTTGCATGTTTGTTCGCAAACATTTTATCCTCCGTGTAATTCTTGCTATGTTACTGTTTCAATTTAATATATGGCTTCGTAAATGTCAAGTCAATAAATTCAGCTTGTATGTTTTTTGCTTTTATTTCATTAAAAACAGTAACAAATAAATTAAGTTTATCCATAATCTTATAAACATCACCCAATAAAATCGGATAACCATATTGCAGATAGAACTTAACATTATTCTGCTGGTCTACAGCAATTTCGGAAATATGCGCCACAGTATCACGATCCAATTGACTCAAAAATTCCAAAATCAGTAAAACCTGCTTTTCACCGATTCTGTCTCCAAAGTAAATATTACCTGTAACAATACCTGATAATACAGGAGCGTTGGCATCCTTGATTCCATCACTGACTTCCATCACCACGCCTGTATAATCTACCTTTGCATATCCGTTATAAGAGCAGGCCAGATATACTGCCGGCCGCCGTTCTGTGATCTTCACGCGCATCACACCAGGCCAACTGTAAGAAACATCAGCCTTCTCGAATCTTACGTCATGAGTCAGCGCCTTCTGTACCTGCCATGGTGATATCACAAACAAATTAACAGGCTCCTGCACACCAGAGATCTGCAGAATATCTTTAGCCGTAACCTTATCGCTGCCTTCGACATTAATACTGCCAAAAGCAAAACCCGGCTGACGAACCCAATGCCAGCCAGCAGCCAGCAAAGCAGCACATATTATGCAAAAACAGATGAAACGCAAAAGGCGCACCCGACGCCTTCTCCGCTCTTTTCGCAAACGTTCACGTGTCGACTGCACCTTTCTCACCTCACTTCGTCAATATCAGCAGTATCGATCTTACTATTTATCGTTCAAAGATGCCGACAAAAGAATCTTCTCACACAAGTCAGGGAAAGATATCCCCACAGCAGCTGCTGCTTTCGGCACCAGGCTGGTAGCAGTCATTCCTGGAACTGTATTAGCCTCCAGTACATAGCCTTTACCTGCTTCATCAAGCATCACATCCACACGCGCAACACCACTGCATCCCAAAACCTTGTAGGTTGCAACAGCCAGTTCCTGCACATGCCTTGTCGTTTCTTTATCAAGCGGCGCCGGAACTAAATATTCAGTTTCACCTTTGGTATATTTAGAATGAAAATCATAAACCCCGGAATGCGGTACGATATTGATAACAGGCAATGCAACAGCCATGCCCCCATCCTGCATAATGGCAACAGTAAGCTCTTTGCCCTGAATAAACTCTTCCACAACAACCTCACGGGAATAAGTAAAAGCCTTCTCCATAGCAGAATTAATATCAGTATCATTTTTTACGATCTCAACACCAATACTGGATCCCTGTGTCGCCGGTTTAACAACAACAGGCATCTTTTTAAAAGCAGATAGAATCTCACCGCAAAAATCATGCGTTTCTCCCTTTACAAAAATCAACGATTTAGGAGTAGCAATACCTGCGGCCTGCATGATGCGTTTAGATGCCGCTTTATCCATGCTCAACGCACTTGCAAGCATACCTGAACCAGTATAGGGAATTTCCAGCATCTCCAGTAAAGTCTGCAGCCGACCATCTTCACCATACATTCCATGTACAGCATTAAAAACTACTTTTGCACTGCATTCTTCCAATTGCAGTGCCAGTTTTTTCGGTTCCAGATCTATTTCGGCAACATTGTAGCCTTTTTCACGCAGAGCCCCAGCAATAGCGGCACCAGTAACCAGAGAAATTTCTCGTTCAGCCGACGGGCCTCCCATTATTACTGCAACAACATCGTTTTTATTCATCATTATCTACCTCTCTCAAGCTCGGTAACAAGCTCTTCACCGACCTTAAAAATATCGCCGGCGCCAACAGTCATAATCAAATCTCCCGGCTCGGCAATTTTAAACAAGTACTCCTCTAACTTCGGCAAAGTAGGAATAAACGTAACCTGCTGCTGTGTCGCCTCAGTCACAGCTTCTGCCAGTGAAGCCCCACTTACACCATCAATTGGGAATTCACCTGCAGAATAAATATCAGTCAATATCAGCTGATCGCAATCAGCAAAGCATCGGCTGAATTCATCAAACAATAATTTTGTGCGGGTATAACGGTGCGGCTGAAAAGCACAAATCAACCTTTTAGGCTGGGTCTGCCTGGCCGCTTTTAACGTAACACCGATTTCCGTCGGATGATGCGCATAATCGTCAACAACCCAGATCCCATCAATGCGGCCTTTTGTTTCAAAACGTCTTCTAGCACCGCTGAATTTCTTCAATGCAGGTAAAATCTGCTGCATCGGTATCCCCATTGCCTGTGCCGTCGCTATTGCTCCCAAAGAATTAAGCACATTATGCTGTCCTGGTACGATCAGCTCAACGGTGCTGACAAAAACTCCTTCTACATATAAATCATAACAGGTACCATTGACACTGTATCGGATGTTTCTCGCCTGATAACGAGCGTCTTCATGCTCCAGGCCATAGCTGATAACAGGAGTTGTCGTTTCTGATGCCAGCTTGCGCAGTTTTGGACTGTCCATACATAAAATTGCTGCGCCGCCGTCTTTGACATTAGACAAAAACTCTGTAAAAGCCAGATAAATATTTTCTTCGCTGCCATAATGGTCCATATGATCGTTTTCAATATTTGTAACAATGGCATACTTAGGATAAAACTTTAAAAAAGAACCGTCGCTTTCATCAGCCTCAGCTACCACATATGGTCCTGCCCCATTACGGGCGTTACCGCCCAAGCTGCCAACCTCACCGCCAATAATAATGGTCGGATCGATATCCGATGCAGCAGCAATACAGGAAATCATTGCACTGGTAGTAGTTTTGCCGTGAGCACCTGCCACAGCCACCCCATCAGCATGATTAAGAATCTCTGCCAGCACATCTGATCTGTGCAGAATAGGTAAATTACGTTTTTTCGCTTCCATCAGTTCGGGGTTATTTTGATGGATAGCACTGGATATAACTACGGCGTCGACATCGTCGACCTGACATTCGGCATGACCCATGTAAACCAAAGCGCCCTCTTGAGCAAGCTTAGCTCCCATATGACCGGCATTAAGATCAGAACCTGATACCTGATAACCGCGTTTGAGCAAAACATGCGCAATAGCACTCATTCCGGCTCCTCCAATACCGATAAAATGAATGTTTTGCAGACCTTTAAGCACTAAAAGCCCTCCTCCGTCATTTTCTTACTAAGTTCAACGCCTGCTGCGCGATTTCTGCCGCCGCCTCAGGTCTTCCCAAACTTTTTGCAGCTTTTTTCATAGCCTGCAGTTGGTTATCGTTGATCAGTAATTTTTCTATCTCTTCCAACAATTTTTCGCCTGTCAGTTCTTTATCCAAAATAACCTTAGCTGCTCCGGCCGCCTCTACGGCCTTAGCGTTAAATTCCTGGTGATTGGCTGTAGCGTAAGGATATGGTACAAGCACAGCAGGAACACCCTTTGCTGTCAACTCTGCCAAACCGATAGCTCCGGCCCGAAATACAGCCAGATCGGCAGCTGCCAAAGCAACCGGCATATTATGCAGAACCAACTGCATGCAGATATGGCCTGATCATAATGTTATCGTCCAATGATCCGGCCTTCCTCATTTCAGCCATATAATATTCATAATTAACTTCACCGGTAGCATGCAGCACCTGCACATCTGAGCGTCCCGACAGCTCGCGCTCTACATACTGCATGGCATTATTGATGCTGCGGGCCCCTCGGCTTCCACCTGATACAAGAATAGTTTTTTTGTTTGCATCAAGCCCAAGCTCAGCAACAGCATCCTTACGTTTTTTCTGCATGATCTCGCTGCGAATAGGATTCCCTGTAAAAATCTTTTTTGACGAACCGCCAAAATATTTTTCGGCCTCACTATAACCTAAAAAAACCTTTCTCACATAACGCGCCAGAATTTTATTAGTTACACCAGGCATTGCGTTCTGTTCCTGAATACATGTGGGAATACCTTTTAAAGAAGCTAAAAACACGATTGGACCACAAACATA
>OBYF01001146.1_pt1 | contig 9715 bp, 10 predicted proteins | sample 1495471 | NCBI WGS metagenome assembly OBYF01 (sample SAMEA2580185, study PRJEB22360) | human gut metagenome | biome: human gut; feature: human-associated habitat; material: faeces | place: Denmark | collected 2008/2010
CAGGCCGCCTGCCAGATCGTATCCGCTGCCGTCAGAACCCAAAGCAGGGGCCGCCTTGCCTCCCGCCGCCAGAATCACAGCATCCATATGGTGCTTTCCCTGATCAGTCACAATGAGAAAGCCGCCCTTTGCCTTCGGCCGGATATTTGATACATGGCAGGCTAAAAGCACCTTAACCCCCAGCTGCTCTACCCGAAACCGCAGCACATCCAGCACGGAAGCCGCCTGGTCGGAATTGGGATACACATAGCCGCCCCGATCCTTGGGAACGACGCCAAGAGCCTTAAAGAAATCCAGTGTGGCTTCTACATCAAATCCCCCTATGACCCGCATGGGAAAATCGGGCTGGCTGCAGCGGTAGCAGTCAGGCTCCATCCTGTAATTAGTCAGGTTGCACCTGCCGTTCCCGGTAGAAAGGATTTTCTTTCCCACCCGGTCCATATGTTCTATAAGGGTCACGCTGGCTCCGGCCTCTGCCGCTGTAATGGCTGCCATCAAACCCGAGGCCCCCCCTCCTATAATACCGATATTCTTCCTGTCCATGGTATATTTATGTTCACTCCTGTTTCTTCTATGGTCGAAATAACTGCCTCCCGCGCCCGCGGGGATAACAGATCCAGGCAAAGCCTGTCCTTAACTTGTATAGGATTCCAGATAATGATATACGTCCATCATGGTCGGAAACCATATTCCTTCCATTAACCTGACTCTCTCCTGCTCCGGAAAATCCGTCACCGGGATATGGGTATACAGACAGATCGTACTCTTATCACTGCAAAATACCAGCAAAAATCCCGCCTCTGACACCAGAAAATACTCTTCCTCCGGCACTCTGGCCACGGTCTGGGCTGCCGGATGCACCCCGTCCTGGTTTAAAGCCTCTCTGCCTTCCATATCCGGCACCGTCTCACTCTCCAGTATGGTGTTGGGAATCGGCTCCTCCTGGCGGAGCTGATACCGGGTGATCCCGTAAACAGCCAGCAGGCAGAGGATCGCCGTGCCTAAAAACAGCAGCGCGTAAATAAACATTCGTTTCATGATCTAACCTCCTGATAAGGTTAGTATCTGCGCTTTGGCTGACTTTTAAACACGGTCTTTTGCCTGAAACGTCTCACACTACAGGAGTTTCGCCTTTTTACACAGGCCCACCAGTCTGGTGCCCATAGGCATCTCCTTTAATTCCTCCTCATCCACTGCCTTAAGCCGGATCAGAAGCACGCCATCCACCGCAATGGCTGCAGCCACCGACGGAAGTACCACAAAAGCCATTCCAATTCGGCCGTGATGCAAAAGAGCCGGGAACACAAAAATAATCCCCCGATACACGCCCCAGGCCGCAGCGCCCATGATCAGGGCGCAGACAGTGGGAAGAACCATGGTCTTTTTATACTCCTGACGGTAATCCGCACATCTTGCAATGGTACGGCCATTTAGCAGGCACATCATAAAGGCAAAGAGGATATTGGCATATACCACGCTGAAAATCCCCATGCGGAATACCAGAAGAAATACCTCCACCAGCACGATATGAACTGCCAGGGATATAAACGCGTGGCGCACCGGAACATCAAGCCGGTTCAGGCCCTGAAGCACTGCATTGGTCACGGTGGACAGTGAGAAAAATACCACCGCCAAAGCCCCCGACATGGTCAGGCGGATTAAAAGGCTGTTATCCTCTCCCGCAAACAAAAGATCGCACACCGGAGAAGCCAGCACTGCGATGCCAACTGCCGCCGGGATGGAGATCAGCATGGAAAAACGGACGGCTGCGCGGATCCTTTTTTTCGTCTCCTCAGAATCCTTTTTTGACACCGCTCTTGACAGGGACGGGATCAGCGAGGAGGAAAGAGCGTTTGACACTGCCACCGGGATATTAAAGAGCAGCTGATACTGCCCCAGCGCCCCCCAGAAAACTGCGATCTCTTCTCCTGTATAGCCCAGACGGTCCATTCCCTGGCAGTGCTGGCTGGCGTAAGAGGAAATTATCTACCACATTCGAGCAGGTGTAGACGGCGCTGCTGACGATAATGGGGAGGACGGTAATGGTTAGAACGTACATCAGGCGGCCATAGCTTTCCCGGCTCTCTCCCGTCCGCATATATTCCGCGCCTTTTGCCTGCCCTTTGCCCTCTCCCAGCGCCTCCCGGCCCTTTGCGGCTGTCAGGATCATAAAAAAGATAAATGCCGTCACGGCTCCGGCTCCCGTACCGATGGTGCCGCCTGCCGCGCCTAAGGCATAGGAGTAATTCTGCGCCCCCTCTGCCCCATTCATCCCCAGTCCGACATTAAAGAGGATTCCTGCGGCAACTACGCTTACAATGGCATTAACCACCTGTTCCATAATCTGAGACAGGGCGGTAGGCACCATGGTTCCTGTTCCCTGAAAATACCCCCTCAAAACGCCCAGATACGCCATGATCCAGATGGTAGGCGCCAGTGTTTTCAGCGCATAGCTGGAAAAGGGAGTTTTCATCAGATCAGCAAAAAGATCAGCCCCAAACCAGAGTGCACAGCCCGCAATACCTCCCGCAATGGTGGCATAGATCAGGCCTGCCTTTAAAATCCTGCGGCAGTTCTCGTATTCTCCCCTGGCCAGCCGGGATGAAATCATCTTTGAGATGGCCACCGGCATACTGTAGGAGGAAAGGATGAGCAGGATATTGTATACATTATACGCAGATGTATAGTACCCATTTCCCTGCTTTCCGATAATATCGTTTAAAGGCATACGGTAAAGCATCCCAATAATCCGTACCAGGATCCCCGCCATAGCCAGGATGCTGCCCTGGATCACAAAATCGGCCGCCCTTTTCGCCTTTTTTTCACTGTTTGTTTTCATCTGTCTTTTCTGCTCCGTTCCTTTGGCCGTCGCCGGCCTGTATTAAAGACCTACTGCTTACTGCAGCGCTGTCTTTTTAAAATCCCCCGTAGGTATAATGCACACCCAGGTTTTTCCCTGGTTCAGCACGATCTCTCTGTGGTCTGCGTCGTAATAATGGGTCACGCCGAACTCCCCGTCCTTTTCCCAGGTCACGGGGATCGCTTTTCCCTCTGTCATATAATATCCGCATTCCGGGGTCTGTACGTTAATGTTGCGGTACTGTGTGGAAGCGTAAAAACCGCTCTGGCAATACTGAAAAATTACATTTTTCACCGTCACCGGCCCCTCGCTTCCCTGATGAATCGCACCATACTGGTAGCGATGGTAAAGGCCGTCGGCAGCATCATAGAGAAAATAAGCCTGATTGCCTGTATATCCCGGCTCTGCGCGCACCGCCTGGATCACCCCCGGCCTGTCATCCAGAGTAAGGACACAGCCATCCCTGGCAAAGAGATAGTGGCCTTTATATCCGCTGTCATACGCATCCGAATATCCCAGCGTCCGAATCGCCAGTTTCAGCCGGTCTCCTCCTGTATAGGCATTGTGAGGCGCTTTTCTGTCCTTTGAACGGTAGTATGCCGTTGTTCCGATGGCCTCCAGTCCGTTGATATTGTCGATATGCTTTAAGTACGGCTTTGCAAAATCGCTCTGCCCGTAGTGAGCATAGACAGCGTCAAACTCTCTTGCAAAATACACATAGCAGGTGCGGCAGCTGCGGACGGAACCAATGCGGTCCAGATCGTCATAATCCTCTAAAATGGCCATATACCGGTTCATGTCGCCCTCTACAGGCGCTTCATACACCACGCCAGCCCGGTTAATGCCGTACTGAGGAAGAGCCGCCTTATCATTGCTCATCATCACAGCCACGGGACGGCGGTTCCCCTTAAGGGTGTCCACCATCTGCCCGGTAAGGTAGCTGCGGATCTGTCCATTTTCCTCTTTTCGTTCCTCTGGGAGATAATATTCTGTATCATACTGCGGCTCCTCCTCATCGGAATAAATCGTGATCTGCGCCAAGGCCGACGACGTCTGTCCGGGCACAGCAGGGCTTGTATCCGCAATGTTTCCGGCGGCCGGCCTGGCGCAGCCGGTCAGTCCCAGAAGGCATAGAACAAGGAGAGGGGCCGTCCTTTTCCACAGACGTCCCCTTTTTCTCCTGATCATCTGGTATACCCCCGTGTATCCAGGATCGCCCGCTGGCGCTCCTCCATCTCAAGGCGCTCCTCTTCCTCCATATGGTCATAACCGCACAGATGAAGCATACTGTGAGCCACTAAAAACGCCAGCTCCCGTGTCTGTGAATGGCCGTATTTTTCTGCCTGCTCCTCTACCTTTTCCACAGAGATCACAATGTCTCCCAGCATCAGCTCCCCGGTCTCAGGATTAAAATAATCCTCCACCGCCTCCTCCACATGGTCAAAATCAGAAGGGGTTTCATAGTCCACCATAGGGAATGAGAGCACATCCGTGGCGGAATCGATCTGACGCTGTTCCCGGTTGATCTCCCGTATGGCTTCATTATCCGTAAGGATCACATTTACCTCTGCCTCGTAGGGGCATTTTTCATAGTCAAGAGACGCCTCCACCACATCCCGGATAATAGTCTCATAGGGGAGATCCAGTTTTTTTTCTGCCTCATATTCAATGGAAATGGTCATAGCATTTACCTTCCTTTATCTCTCTGGGGCCGTTTTTTCGGCTCTGTTTTCTTCTCGTAATCGTCATAGGCCTGTACGATCTTCTGAACCAGCGGATGGCGCACCACGTCAGAGCTGGTCAGATAGCAAAAGCCGATATCATCAATGCGCTTTAAAACCTTTAGGGCAGTATCCAGACCGGACACTGCTCCTGAGGGCAGATCCTTCTGGGTCTGGTCACCTGTGATAATGACTTTGGAGCCAAAACCGATTCGGGTCAAAAACATCTTCATCTGGGCCGGGGTGGTATTCTGGGCCTCATCCAGGATGATATAGGCATTATCCAGGGTGCGGCCTCTCATATAGGCCAGAGGCGCCACCTCAATAAGTCCCTTTTCGGAATTGTGCAGGTAGCTCTCCGCCCCCATAATCTGGTACAGGGCATCATAGAGCGGGCGCAGATAGGGGTCGATCTTGCTTTGAAGATCTCCCGGCAGAAAGCCCAGTTTCTCCCCCGCCTCGATGGCCGGACGGGTCAGGATAATCCGTCCTACCTCTCCGTTTTTAAATGCCTGGATCGCCATAGCCATAGCCAGATAGGTTTTTCCCGTTCCGGCAGGGCCGATGCCAAAGACGATCATTTTTTTGCGGATGGCATCTACGTAGTTTTTCTGCCCCAGGGTCTTGGGCTTTACCGGCTTTCCCGTAACGGTACGGCAGATAATATCCCGGTCGATCTCCAGGATCTGTCCGTCCTCCTCGGTAAAGGACAAAGACAGGGCATAGTCTGCATTCTGCTCTGTAATGCTGTTGCCGCGCATGGAAAGCTGGATTAAGTTATTAAACACACTTTTTGCCTGGGAAACCGCCTTTTCCGGCCCGATGATCTTGATCTCGCCGTCCCTTGCGATCATGGTCACATGAAGGGTGCGTTCTATTTTCTTTAAGTAAGCGTCGAACTGCCCGCAGACGTTTTTTTCATGCTCTGCGGGAATATCGATCATGGTTTCAATCACACTCATGGGATCTCTCACTCCTCTGGTTCATTCGGTGTCTCCGTCACTGGCTGGCGTTTCACGATTGATTCCACCACGACCATCTGTCCTTTGATCTGGTAGCCGGACACACTCTTTTCTATTTTATCATTATTTTCAAGAATTTGTACCCCTTTTTCCTCTAATTTTTCCCTATTCTCCTTTCTGGCCTCCTCTGCCAGGTCTGAAAGCTCCTGTTGGGTATACGCTCTTTCATAAGAAACCATCCGTTTTCCCTCTATGATCCCCAGATAAAAAGGCAGGTAATAATTGGAAAATAATTTTGCCTGCCGCTCTTCCATCTGATAATCCCACTCTTCTTTTTCCCCAGACGCCGGCATTAAAAATGTAAATGACAAGGGGCCGGCCTTCAGATACAGGCCCCTTCGTTTCTGTCCGGCAGGCGTACGCACCGTTCTCACAAGGGGCAGCTTCTTTTCATATTCTTCTGTTGTCTCTGCCTCTATATCCGCATCCGCACGAACCAGATGGGACGTAATTTCCGCCCCGTCATCCCCTGTGACCGGGATCCGCCCGCTGACCAGGAGCTGGCCCGCCTCCACCGTATCTCCCACTTCCACCTGAGGCACCCCCTCCCGAACCACCATGGAACGGATGGTGCCGCTTTTTGCGGCCACCAGATCACAGGGGCTCTGGTCGGTCTGGGGCACATGGGAAAGAACCTCATTTTCCCGGATCCTTACAAAGAGCCGGGTGCCGGTGATGCTGACAGACACCCAGGTCACCTCAGGAAGGTCCGTCCGAAGAAAGGCTTCCAATTCCCCGCAGTCTATCTTTCCCTTCAAAATACCGCAGCGGATTTCCTGTTTTTCCAGCGAAACCCTCAGATTGTCATCCGTGTACCGGTAATTCCCCTCAAACTCAATATCCCAGATAAAGAGCGTCATCGTATAGAGCAGAAGAAAAAAGGCTCCAAGGCCGGCGGCCCAGTACCAGCGTTTTTTGTTTCTGTAAATAAAAAAAGGCAGGCCGAACCGTCCCGTGATCCGAAAATGAACGCCGGATTTTTTGACCAGAGGCTTTACCCGGCGCACATCCTTTAAGGGCATAAATGCCGCATATTCCCCATTTTTACCGCAGAGGATTCCCCAGATCGTAAGGCCCCTGGCATTGCACAGGTTTAAAAAGCGCTCCGGCGAGCCGCCTCTTAAGCAGATTCGGACATACCCATTGATGCTGCGAAACAGCCATTCAAGCAACGGCTCTCCCTCCTTTTTTATCGAACCGGTTCACATTCCAGGGAATGGATGTGGCCGCAGATCCCCATGGAGTCCTGATTGTAGTACCGGATTCCCAGATTCTGGCCATGAAGCGCCAGCCGGCAGGTTTTTGCCTGGATCCGCACCAGAGTATCTGTATACATAAGGATGCTCCTGTAATTTTCAATGCACACCTCATGAAAGCCTGTAAAACGAACCAGAACGTCCCCTAAAAGCACATCCTTTGGAAGGCCCATGGCCTCCACCGCCATCCGCTTTTTCTCCTCCTTCATCCGCCCCGCCTCCCCCGGCTTTTCATCGAACGTTATCATTATATGACGGTTTTTTCCCGAAAATGCCTCTGTCAGAGGGGATGCATTTTAAAAGGCCTTCTGACACACCTCCTATCCCTTTTGCATACACTGTAATGAAATATCATCCGAGAGGTACCCATGAATAAGGATCCTTTTTATCCGTACCCTGACACTTTGGTAAGCGCAGCCGAGACCGGTCAGGAAAATGTGCCTGTTGCCCCTCTGCCCAATGCAGGCGAAGGCGGCCCGGTCTATGACGGCTCATCTGACGAGAACAATGCCGCAGGGGAGCCGGTAATCCCCCTTCCCAATCCCGGTGAAGGCGGCCCGGTCTACGAAGGCCCCGGCTGGAGCGGGCCAAACTGGGATGGAAACGGGGGAGGAAATTTCCGTCCCAACTACCATCCGCCTGTATTCAGACCCATTTTCCCGTCCTTCGGCTCTGCGATCACCGTGGTTCCGGGAATCAGCTTCCCCTGTTACAACTGCACCATGACAGGCAATTACGGCCGGGTGCGCGTGCTCAACGCCTCCACAGGCTATCAGCCTTTTAACGTGGCCCTGGGCGGCTGGATGATCGCCAGCCAGCTTGGGAATGGAGACATCACCAGCTATATCCAGGCTGCTGCCGGCTCCCGGACCATGACCGTATCCGGTGCCAATGGCTACATCTATATTCAGAAATCCATCACCATCCGGCCGGGTGCTTCCTCCACGGTAGCCATCATCAACACCCCTTCCGGCCTGGACCTGATGGAGATCTCTGACGTCTCCTGCAGCGCCCCCTCCGGCTCCGCCTGCTTAAGAACCTGCAACCTGTCCTTAAACCTTGGTCCCTTTGACGTAACACTGGAAAACAGCAGCGGCTCCTACACGCCGTTTACCAATGTGGGGTATAAAAATGTGACCTCCTACGCCACCCTTTATCCCAACTGGTATCAGATCTATGTCTCCCGCACCGGCTCCATGAGCGGAAACGCTGTGGCCGCCGCCTCTGCCACGCTGGATCCCAATGTTTCCTATACCCTCTACCTGTTTAACGCGCCTACGGCCACAGAAGGACTGCGGGCTATGATCGTCTCTAATTAGCCTGCGTCCCTCATAAAAACGCCTTCCCTCCCGCACACGTTTTGCGCAGAAGGGAAGGCATTTTTACTCGCTCTGTCCCACTCTCTGAATATGGATCGCCAGAAACCCCACCTCTTCTCTGGCAATCGGCTGATTTAATTCCTGTTCCAGAAATCCGCAGATTTGTTCCGCTATGGCATAGGTCTTTGGGAAATGAGATCTGGCGTAATCATCCATGTCCAGATTTACCCGCTCGCCCTTTCTCGTTCGGGCCAGCATATACCGGATATGACTTAAAAGCCGGTTATACCCCAGAGACTCTTTTTCCAGCATTTTTTCCATTCTCTCCTCGATCATATGGACCGCATCCTGTACCAGTCGGGCCAGATTCATGGCATCCGCCACATTCTCATCCGACATTCCGGAATGAATATGAAGGGTAATGTAGCCAATTTCATCCTCGGACAGCCGGATTTTGGTCATCCGCTCCAGCAGCCCGGCCCCCTCCTTTGCAGCCAGGTATTCCTTCTCAAACAAAGCCTTAATATCCTGGTGGAAGGGATTGGGAAATTCTCTGTTTTCCCTGGCTCTGCGGACTGCCAGCGCAATATGATCGGCCATGGGAAGCAAAATCCCGTGATCCAGCTTTCCCAGCATCTTTTCCGCCTGGTCAATGATCCCGGCAGCAGCTTCAATAAATACCGGCTCCATACTGTTGACCTGCTGTAAAGCGGATGTCTCCCTGGCAATCATGGCATATTCCTTTAAATCCGGCTGTTTCCACTCCCTGACCCGTTCGCCCGGCCGTCTTCCAAATCCCACGCCCTTTCCCATCAGGATCAGTTCCCGCCCATTTTCCTCCCCATAGACCAGGACACAGTTATTTCCTATCACTTTTATAATCCGATACATAAAATCCCCCCGCAGGTGTCAGAATTTCGTTTTTACCATTATACACGATAAGCAGAAAAACTTCTACCTGTGAAGGGATTTTATTCGATTCTCATCTGTCTCTCAGGCCGCTACTGCTCTTCGTACCAGCCAATTTCATCCAGAGCCTTCACCTGGCCCGTCTGTTCCATATGGACCTCCTGGCCTTCCTTTAATCCCGTAAACACGGCCATGCAGGCATCCGATGCCGCATGATCCCTGATATACTGCAGATCAAACTTCATCAGCCGGTCTCCCTTTCTCACTCTCTGGCCGTCCTTAACAAATACTTCAAAGCCTTGTCCATCCAGCTTTACCGTATCCACGCCGATATGCAGCAGAAATTCCGTTCCATCATCTGTCTTAAGACCCAAAGCGTGTTTTGACGGGAATACAAACATGACCTCTCCGTCCTCAGGAGCCACTGCCTCTCCATCCTCCGGGAATACCACATAGCCGTCTCCCATCATCTTGCTGGAAAAAGCCTCATCCGGCGCTTCTGTGATGGAGGCTGCGCGGCCGTTAAAGGGAGAGCAGAGAATATGGCGCTTCTGTCCTGAACGCTCTTTTCCAGGCTCCTTAGAAACTTCTGCCGCCGGTTCCATGGTTTCGGTTTCTTTTGTCTCCT
>OBYF01001160.1_pt1 | contig 9629 bp, 10 predicted proteins | sample 1495471 | NCBI WGS metagenome assembly OBYF01 (sample SAMEA2580185, study PRJEB22360) | human gut metagenome | biome: human gut; feature: human-associated habitat; material: faeces | place: Denmark | collected 2008/2010
GTCGTCGTCGTATGCACAATGGATTGGATATAAAAGTATATATAGGTGATACGATTCGTGCAGCTTTCAGTGGAAAGGTACGTATGGTGAAGTATGAACGCCGCGGATATGGAAAATATGTGGTGATTCGTCACGAGAATGGATTGGAAACAGTATATGGTCACTTGTCAAAGCAGATTGTGGATGAGAACCAGTACGTAGAAGCAGGAGAACCTATCGGATTGGGTGGAAACACCGGACGTTCCACCGGGTCACATCTTCATTTTGAAACGCGTTTCTTGGGACAGGCCATTAATCCGGCATTGTTATTTGATTTTGAGAAACAGGATATTGTAGCCGATTCTTATTTGTTCAGAAAAGGTAATAACAGATACCAGCGTAACAGGACTAATAGTAAGAATGTGAATTTGCTTGCTTCATCAGATGGTACTATCCGTTACCATAAGGTAAGAAGTGGGGATACATTGAGCCGCATTGCACAGAAAACAGGTACATCTATTGATGCTTTATGCAAGTTGAACCACATTACCCGCAGAACTATTCTTCGTCCGGGACAAGTGTTAAGATGTTCTTAAGCTTTAGTTAATTAAGAAATATAAAATAGGGCGGGAAAGAGTATTCTTTTCCGCCTTTTTGTTTACGCTTAAGCAGAAAAATGCGTAACTTTGCCGCCTAATCATAGAGTGTGATGAAAGATACGAAACAACAATTTGAACATGTGATAGCTATTTGCCGTGATTTGTTTGCGAAAAAACTGCACGATTACGGTGCAGCATGGCGTATCATGCGCCCTTCATCTGTTACCGATCAGATATTTATCAAGGCAAACCGTATTCGTAGCATTGAAACCAAAGGGGTGGCGATGGTGGATGAAGGTATCCGTTCGGAGTTTATCGCTATTGTAAATTATGGAATAATCGGCTTGGTCCAATTGGAACTGGGATATGCTGAAACGGATGACATGACTGAAGAGCGTGCTTTGGAATTGTATGACCGGTATGCCAAACAGGCTTTGGAACTGATGTTGGCCAAAAATCATGATTATGACGAAGCGTGGCGCAGCATGCGTGTCAGTTCGTATACTGATTTGATTTTGATGAAAATCTATCGTACCAAGCAGATTGAAGGTCACGATGGAGCTACATTGGTATCAGAGGGCATTGATGCCAACTATATGGATATGATTAATTATTCTGTATTCGGATTGATCAAGTTGGAATTTGGAGAGTAAACAGTTACATAGTATCATTGGAATCTGGACAAACGCCTGCCGTTTTTTGCTGGCGGCAGTATTTATATTTTCCGGTTTTGTCAAAGCGGTAGATCCGCTGGGTACCCAATATAAAATTCAGGATTATTTGGAGGTTTTCGGTTGGGCTGCTTCGGTGCCTGCCTTTCTTCCGTTTCTGGCGTCTGTATTACAGGCAATGGTCGAGTTTTGTTTAGGAGTATATCTTTTGTTTGGTATCCGCAGGAGAATGACCACCTTGTTTGTTGTGCTTATCATGGGGGTGATGACTCCGCTCACCTTATGGTTGGCTCTTTCCAATCCGATATCGGATTGTGGATGTTTCGGTGATGCTGTGACTTTGACTAATTGGGAAACTTTTGGGAAGAATGTACTTTTGTTGATAGCGGCGGTGTCCGTTTTTAAATGGGGAAACCGTATAACTCCTTTGGTGACCAAGCGTTTCGATTGGTTGGTGGCTATGTATACGTTTCTCTATATTTCGGGGATGACTTTGTATTGTTACCGTGAGTTGCCTGTCTTTGATTTCCGCCCTTATCATATCGGGGCAGATATACGTAAAGGGATGGAAATTCCGGAAGGAGAGAAGCCTACTGTTTATGAGACCCGTTTTATTCTTCAAAAAGATGGAGTGGAGAAAGAGTTTACATTAGAAAATTATCCCGATAGCACATGGACTTTTGTGGATTCCAAAACGATGGTGAAGGAACAAGGATACGAACCGCCTATTCATGACTTTTCCATTATTCGTCAAGAAGACGGGGAAGATATAACCGATGAAGTACTGGATGATGATAATTATACCTTTCTGTTGGTGGCGCATCAGCTGAGCCAGGCGGATGATAGTACCATTGACCTGATAAATGAACTGTATGATTATAGTGTGGAGCATGGATATCAATTCTATTGTCTTACATCATCACCCGATAGTGATATTGAAGACTGGCAGGAGCGTACGGGAGCCGAGTATCCTTTCTGCCTGATGGATGACATTACACTGAAAACCATGATACGCTCTAATCCCGGACTGATGTTGCTGAAGAACGGAGTGGTTATAAACAAGTGGAGTGTGAATAGTCTGCCCGATGAATATGTGCTGACCGACAGGCTGGAAAAACTGCCTTTGGCACAAATCAATGAAAAGACTTTCAGTCATAAAGTGGTGCTGGTATTGGCATGGTTTGTCTTTCCGTTGTTGTTTTTCAGCATGGTGGATGTCATTTGGGAGCATTTTCATAGGAAAAAGAAATTGAAAGAGAATCGAACAAAATAATTTCATTAACCCTTTAATAAAACAAACAAAATGAGAAAAAACATTGTTGCAGGAAACTGGAAAATGAACAAGAACCTTCAGGAAGGTATTGCTCTGGCAAAAGAATTGAATGAAGCTTTGGCTGCTGACAAACCTAATTGTGATGTGGTAATCTGTACTCCGTTTATTCACTTGGCTTCTGTTACTCCTATTGTTGACAAGGCTGTAATTGGTATAGGTGCAGAAAACTGTGCAGATAAAGTATCAGGTGCATATACCGGTGAGGTTTCTGCTGAAATGGTAGCTTCTACAGGTGCTGAATATGTAATTCTGGGTCACTCGGAACGTCGTGCTTACTATCACGAAACTGTGGAAATCCTGGAAGAAAAAGTTAAATTGGCTTTGGCTAATAACTTGAAGCCTATCTTCTGCATCGGTGAGGTATTGGAAGAGCGTGAAGCTAACAAACAAAATGAAGTAGTTGCTGCTCAGTTGGCATCGGTATTCTCTTTGTCTGCCGAAGATTTTAGTAAGATTATCTTGGCTTACGAACCGGTTTGGGCTATTGGTACAGGTAAGACTGCTACTGCTGAACAGGCTCAGGAAATCCACGCGTTTATCCGTTCTTTGATTGCCGACAAGTATGGTAAAGAAGTTGCTGATAATACTTCAATCCTTTATGGTGGAAGCTGCAAGCCTTCTAATGCTAAAGAATTGTTTGCTAACCCTGACGTAGACGGTGGCTTGATTGGTGGTGCTGCTTTGAAAGTTGTTGACTTCAAAGGCATTATCGATGCATTCAAATAATTAATTTCATCACAGATTACTCAAGCTTACACAGATAAAGAATCATAAAATCGTCTGTGGAAATCTGAGTAATCTGTGATGATTTACTTAAATTCATAAAACGACATGAGATACATTTTTATCCTACTCTTTTTGAGTCTCGGACTTTCCGCTTTGGCACAGCAGAACATAGTAGAAAGCTTGCAGCGTAACCGTGCCGGAGAAGGTACTGTAACCATCCGTCAAGATCCTAAAATAACAGGCTTGATTGGTAGTATCTATACAGGGAATGTTACGGGAGGTGAGCAGAAAATGTTGAAAGCCAGAGGGTATCGGGTTCAGGTCTATGCAGGAAACAATTCGCGGGTGGCTCGTAATGAAGCTAATAATGTGGCTGCCAAGGTGAAAGAGGAGTTTCCCGATATGCCTGTCTATGCCTATTTCCAGCCTCCTCGTTGGCTGTGTCGTGTAGGTGATTTCCGCAGTATTGAGGAAGCGGATGCCGCCATGCGCCGTCTGAAGGCTACCGGTGTTTTTAAAGAAGTATCTATTGTTCGTGAACAAATTAATATTCCCCTGGACTAATAACATGGAAGAACTATTGCATCCCGAATGGTCAGCAGAGAAAATTGAACAGTTGAAAGGCCATTATCAGAGTATTTTATCCCTATTGGGTGAAGATGTAGAAAGAGAAGGATTGCTGAAAACTCCTGAGCGCGTAGCCAAAGCTATGCTGACATTGACACGCGGTTATGAACAAGATCCGCATGCCATTTTGTTGGGAGCTAAATTCAAAGAAGAGTATAGTCAGATGGTTATCGTGAAAGATATTGATTTCTTCTCTTTGTGCGAACACCATATGCTTCCGTTTTATGGAAAGGCACATGTTGCTTATATTCCCAATGGTTATATCACCGGTTTGAGTAAGATTGCCCGGGTAGTGGATGTGTTTTCTCATCGGTTGCAGGTACAGGAACGTATGACACTGCAAATAAAAGAATGTATTCAGGAAACCTTGAATCCGCTGGGAGTGATGGTAGTGGTCGAAGCCAAGCACATGTGCATGCAGATGCGCGGGGTGGAGAAACAAAATGCCATTACTACTACTTCTGATTTCACTGGTGCGTTTAACCAGGCTAAAACACGTGAGGAATTTATGAATTTGATACGGCATAACCGATAAGGAGTTATGCCTTTATTTTAGTACTACCCGGTCGCCGGCACGCTTGGCCATAATTTTTTGTAATTCACTTAATTCTTTAAAGTGGGCCATAACTTCAAGGCATTTATCGGCATTGGCTACTACTTCAGGTTTGTTCAATGCTTGCAGCGTATATTTCATATCCTCTTCTAATATGGCAAGTTTGAAGTCGATAAGTTGGTGCGGTACCAATTCGTGTAAGCGTTCTTCATCTTTAACCATCGCTTGTGAATTGCTTTTACTCAGTTGGTAACGATCATTTATCATATCTGCCGCCAGTTTGCTGATTGTAGGATCGGGATGAGCCAGAAAATAACGCTCTGCCGTGAAGTTGGGGTCATGCAGATGAGCTTCTGCTTCTGCCAGTATTTTCCGGTGCAACGGATTATGGAACTGTAATTCATCCTGTTTCAAATCCATAGAAATATATTCTATCACAGTAAGAGGAGTTTCCGTATTTTCTTCCGTTTCTACATAGCACATGACTTTCTCTCCGTGGCGTATCAAAGTTTGAAGCAGTAACTGCTCTTTTACATAAAAAACGTACTTTTCCCGTCCTTCTTGGGGAATATACGATTGATATCCCGCTTCTGCTTCTGCAGGAGGAAACGGAGGGGGAACATTATCATCCACGCCTAGGGGGGGCATATCGGCAGGAGGTATGCTGCCGGCAGGAAAAGGAGTATCCGCTGGAGGCAGAGAGCCGGTAGTGGCGGATGCGTCTTTTTCTTTCTTGATTTGTTCCAGATAGTTATCATCCCGTTGAAGCAGATGCTTTTTGATCTCGTCTAAAATAATTTGCTCGTTTACGTTCAAGAGGGTAGCACATTCTGTCAAGCAGGTATATCGAATTACTTTATCCGGAATCAGTCCGATACTTCGTGCCATGTCCGATATCAATCCGGCCCGTTTGATGGGGTCCCTTTGTGCGTCTTTTAGTAAAAGGTTGGTCTTGAAACGGATAAAGTTCTCTTCGTGATCATCAATGTATTTTCTGAATTCCGTGGCATTGTGTTTTCTGGAAAAACTATCGGGATCATCTCCGTCAGGCAGAAGCAGCACTTTGATATTCATGCCTTCTGCAAGTAACATATCGATGCCTCGGATACTTGCTTTTATACCGGCTTCGTCACCATCATATAATAAGGTGATATTGGAGGTGAAGCGGTGTAGCAACCGGATTTGTTGTTCGCTCAATGCTGTACCCGAGTTGGCCACCACATTCTCCAGCCCGCACTGGTGCATGGCAATTACATCGGTGTATCCTTCTACCATGTAAACACAGTCGGCTTTTACAATGGCAGCTTTAGCCTGATAAATGCCATATAGTTCTTTTCGTTTACTGAAGATTTCGGATTCGGGCGAATTGACGTATTTTTGGTTTACTCCCTTGGTACGGCTGTCCAGTACACGTCCGCCGAAGCCAAGCACTTTTCCGCTGATGTTAAACCATGGAAATATCACACGTCCCCAAAAACGGTCGCGTAAACTGCCATCTTCTTTTTCGTAGCATAGTCCGGTCTTGAGCAAAAATTCTTTTTTATATCCTTTTCGCATGGCTTCTTGTGCCAATGCGTCAGGAGCGGTAGTGCTGTATCCCAATTGGAATTTCTTGACAATATCGTCACGGATGCCCCGTTGGCGGAAATAAGACATGGCAATGGCTTTTCCGTCAGCGTGATTGTAGAGGATATTTTGAAAATAATCGCGGGCAAACTCATTGACAACAAAGAGACTTTCCCGTATATTTTGTACTTGTTTCTCCTCATCGGTCAATTCGCGTTCCTTTATTTCTATATTGTATTTCTTTGCCAGCCAGCGTAGTGCTTCGGGATAGGTCATCTGCTCGTGTTCCATAACGAAATGGACAGCATTTCCACCTTTGCCACAGGCGAAGCATTTGCATAATCCTTTGGCCGGTGATACATAGAATGAAGGGGTTTTGTCATCATGGAATGGACAAAGTCCGACAAAATTCACACCGCGTTTCCGCAGAGTGACAAACTCGGATACCACATCTACAATTTGTGCGGCATCCAGTATCCGGTCTATGGTGGGTTGGTCTATCATTGCGAGTGCGAAGATACAAAAAAAACATCGCCAAGGGTGAACCCGGCGATGTTTTTAACGGAATATTGTAATCAGAATTATTTAATATAAGGATTCAGTTTGTTCCATTCGGAAACTGGAGGAAGTACTCCCATAGCAATCACTTCATCACGCAAAGCACAAAGATGTGCATAACTTTTTTCTAATGCGGCTTCTTCTTCGGGCGTGCCTTTCACTTCTTTTAAGTGGCAGCCATCCTTGGTGATGGAAGTTTCCCAGGCCATCATGATATGGTCGAACTTACCATTGGATACGTAAGTTCCTGCAGGCCAGCGGAATGGTTTTCCTCCCATAGCGGCGGCAATCATTTCGATAGAAACATAGGACGGGCTTTGGAAAGAAGAGCGGCCGCGCAGGTTGATGATGTTTGCACCGCCTTTAGTTACTTTTTGTTGTATTTCGGTCCATTGTTCTTTTGTCAAAGCATCAGTGCCGATGATATCAAGTAATGCTTTTCCGTTTACTTTAGCGGTAGAAGCATAAACAGCCATCTGCTCACCATGACCGCCATATGTGCGGCAGTTTTCTACGTTATCCATAGCGATGCCGAAATGCTTGGACAATTCGCTGCGCAAGCGTGTAGAGTCAAGAGCGGCAAGGGTTGTAACTTGTGATGGTTTCAAACCTGAATATAATAAGGTGATCAGACCGGTGATATCAGCCGGATTGAAAATAACCACGATATGTTTTACGTCCGGACAGTAGGCCTTTACATTTTTTCCGAATTCTTCAGCGATGGCTGCGTTTCCTTTCAGCAAGTCTTCACGGGTCATGCCGGCTTTACGTGCCGCACCACCTGAGTTTACAATATATTTAGCATCGGTCAAAGCTTCCTTGATATCGGAAGTGAATGTGATGTTCATGCCTTCGAAACCGCAATGGTATAGTTCTTCTGCCACACCTTCCAGGCCGGGAGCGTATGGGTCATACAAACAAATATTGGGAGTAAGACCCATCATGATAGCAGTTTGAGCCATGTTCGATCCAATCATTCCGGCAGCGCCTACGATTGTCAGCTTTTCATTCGTTACAAATTCCATAATTCTATTATTTAAAGTTTGTATAATATAAACACTTTTGTGGGAGAGGATGTTCTCTCTTCCGGGTACAAATTTACAAAACCTTTTATTATGGTGTTTATTCTAAAAAATTATATGGGATAATAGAAAGTTATCCCATATAATCATCTTGGGATGGTAAGTTCCAGAATACTTGTCAATCAAGATGTTAAACAGTATTTATTCAAACAGGTTTGTGGATGTGACAAATAATGATATGATCTGTTATGTATTGATGTTTATATAGCTTTTTAATGCGTCTACATATTCTTCAAAGGCTTCAAGCCCTTTTAGTGTAATCTTACAAATGGTACAAGGCATTTTTCCCTTGAAAGTCTTGATGACTTCTACATAGCCAGCCTTGTTCAGCTTGTCTATTTGCACACTCAGATTACCTGCCGTCGCTCCTGTCTGTTGTTTCAGATAGCTGAACTCGGCCTCTTCCACTGAAACCAGTATGGACATCACGGCAAGTCTCAGTTCGGAATGTAGTAATGGATTCAATTCTTTGAACATAGGCGCAAAGTTACGATTTTTTTTGTTTACGGGCAGCATGATTCAATACATGTCCCGGAATAACCATCATGAAAATAAAGACAGGAGCGAAGATTAATATCTGGTTTGGACCTGGATAAAAAAGGCATCCGATGGAGCTTAACGCTCCCAGTGTGCCGCAAATAGTGACAGTTTTATAACCTACCACCAGTCCTGTTAGTGTAGTCCCCATGCCCATCAGCAGAAGGATTATGAACAGGATGGGAAGTTGCCAGAAAAACATGGCGAGCATGGATATCAGAAAGCCGGTTATGCCGAATACCAACCAAATATAATTGATTACTTTGTCCAAATGAGTCTTGATACCCGGCTGCTGATTACGTGTAGAGAGGTAAGTTCCTGTTCCTGCGATGATAGGGAGTAAGAACCATAGGTATTGCCAATAATAATTCCCGGTAGTTACTACCAGAAACCAGACCAGCAGGCTGACAAAGAGGGTGGTATATCCCCAAAAGAGGAATGGCATGCCACAATTGGTTTCTAGCCTGTTTTTTGTATTCTGAATCATTTGAGCGATGAGTTCCAAACTCTCTTTCTCATTCAATTTTCTTTCTTCCATACTGTTTTTTCTTTTTAGTTTGTGATTGATTAATATTTGATGCTTTTTTCTATGGCTGTCATCAGCAAGCTGATTCCCCAGCCTGCTATCACCCATAGTACCCACCAGTAGTGTGGACTGGTAAACCAGTTTATAGCTATAAGAAACAGGTTTATTACCACATAATAGACTAATGACCAAGTGAGCCAATTCCAAAAATGACGGGCACTTTGCCGGCATGCTGCTTCGATTTGTTCCTGGGTTGGAACTGTCTTTTCGTTGTTTTGGTTTGTTTTCATAGGCTTTATTTCTTACTTATGGTGATATAAAGTTAGTGGTCTTGGTCTGTGCTATACTTTCAGTAGCAAATCTCGGAATAGCTAGTGTGGCACATGCCAGGATAGTGGCACGCTTCTTGTAAAATATTGTGTTTGTTTTCATTGTTATGATGTTTTATAGGTTGAATGACAAAAGTTTATTTTACTTAAATACTTTACAAATGTAATATAGTTTATAATATAAACCAAATTATTATAGAACTTTTTTCAAATAATAATTATCAAGTGTGTATGTGCGGTAGAGGGGGAGGTGCAAAATATGTAGTCTTCTTTATGAATTTTACATTCAGACTCTGGTTGGCGCGTACTTGAATAAGGACATTCTTCTCTGCTTTTTCTTTCCTGGAGTTTTTCAGCAGTGGCAATAGCTTTTGAAAACTCACTTGTGTGTGTTGTGTATATCGTACTGCGTTTTTCGTAGCTGTTTTCCTGTCCATTCCTTGCCCTGCCCTGGCTTGCGGTGTCCGGTTGTCCTTCGGATTTTCTTGTTTTCCGTCTTTTCTTGTTTTCCGTCTGCTGTTTTCGTATGGGTTCCTTCCTTTT
>OBYF01001167.1_pt1 | contig 9595 bp, 8 predicted proteins | sample 1495471 | NCBI WGS metagenome assembly OBYF01 (sample SAMEA2580185, study PRJEB22360) | human gut metagenome | biome: human gut; feature: human-associated habitat; material: faeces | place: Denmark | collected 2008/2010
CGGCGATATCGAAAATCCTCTGCTCGTTTCGGTCCGTTCCGGAGCGCGTGCTTCTATGCCGGGTATGATGGATACTATTTTGAATTTGGGCTTAAATGATGAGGTGGTGGAAGGATTGACCCGCAAAACCGGTAATGCCCGTTTTGCATGGGACTCTTATCGTCGTTTCGTACAAATGTATGGCGATGTGGTATTGGGCATGAAACCTGTGAATAAGGAGGATGTCGATCCGTTCGAAGCTATCATTGAAGAGGTGAAACATGCTAAAGGTGTGAAATTGGACAATCAGCTTGAAGTAGAAGACCTCAAGGAACTGGTGAAGCGCTTTAAGGCTGCTGTAAAAGAACAGACTGGAAAAGATTTTCCGACATGTGCCTATGAACAACTTTGGGGAGCTATTTGTGCCGTATTTAATTCATGGATGAACGAACGTGCCATTCTTTATCGTAAAATGGAAGGTATTCCTGATGAATGGGGGACTGCCGTTTCTGTACAGGCAATGGTATTTGGTAATATGGGCGATACTTCTGCTACCGGTGTTTGCTTCTCACGCGATGCTGCTACGGGTGAAGACCTGTTCAATGGCGAATATCTGATTAATGCACAGGGCGAAGATGTGGTGGCCGGTATCCGTACTCCGCAACAGATTACTAAAATAGGGTCTCAGCGTTGGGCTGTATTGGCCGGTGTGACAGAAGAAGTACGCGCCGCTCAATTTCCTTCTATGGAAGAGGCTATGCCCGAAATCTACAAACAACTGGATGCATTACAGACTAAACTTGAAAATCATTACCGCGACATGCAGGATATGGAGTTTACTGTACAGGAAGGTAAATTGTGGTTCCTGCAAACCCGTAACGGCAAACGTACCGGTGCGGCTATGGTGAAAATTGCCATGGATTTGCTCCATCAGGGAATGATTGACGAAAAGACCGCTCTAATGCGTGTTGAACCCAATAAGCTGGATGAGCTTCTTCACCCGGTATTCGATAAAAATGCTTTGAAACAGGCGAAAGTGCTGACTCGCGGACTTCCTGCTTCTCCGGGTGCTGCAACCGGACAGATTGTATTCTTTGCTGATGATGCTGCCGAATGGGCTGCCGGAGGTAAGAAAGTAGTAATGGTACGTGTGGAGACTTCTCCCGAAGACCTTGCCGGTATGGCTGTTGCACAGGGTATCTTGACTGCTCGCGGTGGTATGACTTCTCACGCTGCCGTAGTAGCACGTGGTATGGGTAAATGTTGTGTTTCCGGTGCCGGTGCTTTGAATATCGATTATAAGGCACGCACGGTAGAAGTAGACGGTGTTCTGTTAAAAGAAGGCGATTATATCTCGTTGAACGGTAGTACGGGTGAAGTTTATCAAGGTAAAGTAGAAACGAAAGCTGCCGAGCTTTCCGGTGATTTTGCCGAATTGATGGCTTTGGCCGATAAATATACGAAACTTCAGGTACGTACTAATGCCGATACTCCGCATGATGCAAAAGTAGCCCGTGATTTTGGTGCTGTGGGAATCGGTCTTTGTCGTACGGAACATATGTTCTTCGAAGGTGAGAAGATTAAAGCAATGCGTGAGATGATTCTGGCTGAGAACGCGGATGGACGTCGTAAAGCGTTGGCTAAAATTCTTCCGTACCAGCAAGCGGATTTTAAAGGAATCTTTAAGGCAATGGCTGGTTGTCCGGTGACTGTTCGTTTGCTCGATCCTCCTTTGCATGAATTCGTTCCTCACGATTTGAAAGGACAACAGGAAATGGCAGATACAATGGGGGTAAGCTTGCAATATATCCAACAGCGTGTAGAATCGCTTTGCGAACATAATCCGATGTTGGGTCACCGCGGTTGTCGTTTGGGTAATACTTATCCGGAAATCACTCAGATGCAGACTCGTGCCATTCTTGGTGCTGCTCTCGAATTAAAGAAAGAAGGTGTTGAGACACATCCGGAAATCATGGTACCGTTGACCGGTATCCTTTATGAATTCAAGCAGCAGGAAGACGTGATTCGTGCTGAGGCTGAAAAACTCTTTGCAGAGGTTGGTGATCGTATTGATTATAAGGTAGGTACGATGATTGAGATTCCACGTGCTGCTTTGACAGCCGATCGCATTGCTTCTTCAGCCGAGTTCTTCTCATTTGGTACGAATGATTTAACACAGATGACATTCGGTTATTCTCGTGATGACATTGCTTCTTTCCTTCCGGTTTATCTGGAAAAGAAGATTCTGAAAGTAGACCCATTCCAAGTGCTCGACCAAAACGGTGTAGGCCAGTTGGTTCGTATGGCTACGGAAAAGGGGCGTGCGGTTCGTCCGGATTTGAAATGTGGTATTTGCGGTGAACATGGTGGTGAACCTTCATCTGTGAAGTTCTGCCATAGAGTAGGATTGAACTATGTAAGTTGTTCTCCATTCCGTGTACCCATTGCGAGACTTGCAGCGGCGCAGGCAGCATTAGAAGATTGATAACGTTTATAATCATATCTTGGAGAGGGAAGCCATTAAAAACGGCTTCCCTTTTTTATTTATCTATTTCGAAGTTTTATAAAAAACTAACTAAAATATTGTTTAGTCAAAACTCTTGTTATATCTTTGCGCCCCGAAATAAATAGACACATGAACTTGCCTATTTTATGTTTAATTTAAAACAAAAGAAAAATGAAAAAACTGTTAGTGTCTTTATTTGTAATGGTGGCAGCCTTGTCTGTGAATGCTCAAGATCTTTACATGGGTGGTGTATTTAATTTATGGCGTAATGGTGATGCCAATAGAACTAATTTTACAATTGCCCCCGAAGTCGGTTATAACCTTAATGAACAGTGGGCGGTAGGAGTTACGTTCTCTTATTCACACGATTATTTTGAGAAAATGAAAAGAAATAGCGTTGCTATTGCACCTTATGCACGTTTTTCTTATTATGAGAATAAGATTGTCAGACTGTTTATTGACGGTGGTCTGGGATTTTCAACCAATCGTATAAAAGGTGCTGATAAAGCTACCAATGGTTATGAAATCGGTTTGAAGCCGGGGATTGCTTTAAAGTTGAATAAGAATTTTAGTCTTATTGCTAAATGTGGCTTCGTGGGCTTCAGGGATGATTATTCGGTGACTGAAGACGGTTTTGGTATCAGTTTGCAGAGTGAAGACTTGAGCTTTGGTTTTCATTATGAATTTTAACAGACCGGTTTTGAAAGATTAAAGCGAAGATCCTTTATTTTCAAATCAGAAATAGGGAAGGGAGTTCCAATAAATAGGGAATTCCCTTTTCTTGTATGTAATATCTATTTGTTGTATAATTATTAACAATATGTTTGTTTTTAATGTATTTAAATAATATATTTGTAACATTGTTAACACAGAAAATGACTTTATATTAATTAAAAACATTAAAATTATGAAGAAAGGTATTTTATTAGTGATGTTCGCTTTATTGTCTTTAGCGGGTTTTTCACAAGTTTCCTGGAATGCTAAAGTCGGTATGAATATCAGTAACTTTACGGGTGATTTGGATGTGAGTGCTAAGGTTGGTGTTAAATTGGGGGTAGGGATGGAATATGCCTTTAACGATACGTGGTTGTTACAGCCTTCTTTGTTTTTGTCCCAAAAGGGGGCTAAGTTCAGTGCAACTGTTTCCGGTAATGAAGCTGAAGTAAAGTTCAATGCAATGTATTTTGAATTGCCGATTATGGCGGCAGCGCGTTTCAATGTGGCCAATAATACGAATATTGTGGTAAGCGCCGGTCCATATTTAGCTTGTGGAGTAGGAGGAAAAACCAGAACCAAAATGAGTATAAGTGGATCGAAGACGGATATCAAGGAAAAAACTTTCGGAAGTGATGCCTTTGATCGTTTTGATGCCGGTTTGGGAGTGGGTGTTGCAGCCGAGTTCGGTCGGATTATTGTAGGTATTGATGGTCAGTTTGGTTTGGTGAAACTGGCAGATCTGAACCTTGACTCTAACCCTAAAAATATAAACTGTGCTATTACTTTAGGATATAAATTCTAAATGGCCTAACTGCCTTGCTAACGCAACAAACTCCCGCTTCATTCATTAAGAGTAAAGTGGGAGTTCTTATATCGAATTGCTATAAATATCAATCAGCCAGCTTTTTCAACTTTTTAAAGTGTTCTATTACTGCCAGATAATCACGGTCACAACAAGCATCGAATTTATTCCAAACGTCTCCGAGTACTACGGCACCACCGAAACCAAAATCTTTTATTTCTAATATATTTTCTTCATTAATGCCACCGAGCGCCATTACTTTACAGTCGATAATTTTATCTTTCTGTGCTTGGCGTAGTTCTTCGGCTGTGTAAGTGGAGTAATAATTCACCTTCGAGATACTGTCGTAGATGGGACTCATGAATACATAATCGTAGAAGTGCTTTTTATTTTTCACCTCTTCTACCGAATGACACGAACAACTTACGTGCCCTGCATAGTCATGGGGCTCTTTAGGGTTTCTACTGTTTAAGTGGATTCCCATCAGATTGAATTCCTCTTTTAAGTAGAAATGTTCGTGCGTAACGATACGGTGATGAAATTTCTCCGGTATCAGCGTCAGCAGACGTTCTGAGTACATAGCAGGTGTTTCCGGTTTTCTAAGGTGTAGAATGTCCAGACCCTCTTCGAAAAGAGCAGTAATTATTTTGTCTTCTTCAACGAAGAAGGTGGGGGTGGTAACTACAATGAGCTTCATTTCTTTTGTTAAACAATTTGTTTAGCAAAGTTAGCAATTAACTATATCCGATGCCAACGTTTATAGTGAAAATATGTTAGATTGCCATGTCCGCAGGTCAATTGTCCATAATTTACCTGCCAAAACTTCTCCAAAACCACAGATTATTTTCAATACTTCGGTGGCTTCTACACTGCCTGTGATAGCAGGAGTAACCCCTAATACTCCTTTGGGCGGGGGAGGCATGCGTAGCATTTCTTCTTCATCGGGATAAAGGTCTCTGTATGTTTTGGGAGTATTTCCGTAGTTGAAAACGGATACTTGGCCTTCAAAGCCACAGATGGCTCCGTAGACGTAGGGTTTTCCCTGTTCTATGCAGATGTCATTGATCAGATAACGCGTGGCAAAATTGTCACACCCATCCACAACTATATCATAATCACTGATAAGTTCGCTTGCATTGTCTTTATTTAGGCGTCCCGGGCAGGAGTTCACAGTAATTTCGCTGTTGAGTGCGGTAAGATGCATAGCAGCACATACGGCTTTGAAATCTCCAAGTTCCTCTTCGGTGTATATCACTTGCCGTTGCAGATTACTGATACTTACTTCGTCATTGTCTACCAGTCCGATAGTACCTACTCCGGCACCTGTTAGGTAGAGAGCGATGGGTGATCCCAACCCGCCGACACCCACTATCAATACTTTGGCCGCTTTCAGCTTGGCTTGTCCTTCGTTTCCTATTTCGGGAAGCATGATTTGACGGTTATAACGCATATTCAAATGTTTTTATAGTTGATAATGATGTTGCATAGCTTAGATGAAAAGCTGTTGTAGTTTAAATGAAAAGTTACCGTAGTAGTTATCTTTTCTCAATTGTGAGACGAGCGTCTCACAATTGAGCGACACGCGTATCATAGATGTGAGACGTTCGTATCACAATTGAGAAACAACTACTGTTCAAGCTTCTTTTGAGGTAAATGTAGAATGAATAGTGTTGATGTTACTATACTCTTTTCAGATTGTCGAAACTTTGATCCCAGTCTTTCCATACAGGCTCGCGACCGAGTTTTCTCAGATCTCTTTCCACTTCCACGGCTTTGCGGTCATCATTTATGTGAAACTGTTCCAGGGTTTGCGGATAGCTGTAATATCCGCCCGGCTCTGTTTTGCTCTCAGCACTCATGGTAGTTACACCTAATGTTGCCATATGATTACGTATCTCGGCACTTTCGCGGGTGGAGTAGGAGATATCTACATCGTGATCGAAGATGCGCATAGCAAAGGTCAACTGTGCTAATTCGCGGTCGTTCATGATGATGTTGGGTTGGAAACCGCCATTTTCCGAAGGACGCATCCGTGGGAAATTGACACTATATTTGGTTTTCCAATAATGTTTTTGAAGATAACGCAGGTGGTAAGCCATCATTGTAACATCCGTACGCCACTCTTCCAGGCCGATGAGCACTCCCATGCCGATTTTGTGTACCCCGGCTTGTCCCATGCGGTCGAAACCGTTGACGCGCCATTCGAATTTGGACCGCGTGGATGATAGGTTTTATAATTAGCCTTGTTGTATGTCTCCTGAAAACAGATGACACCGTTCAGTCCGTGATAGGTCAGTTCTTCATATTCTTCCGCTTTGAGAGGCATCACTTCTATCTGAAGGTTGCTGAAGTAAGGTTTAGCCAAATCTAAAGCGCGTGCTATGTAGGGCACTCCGGCGGCTGCCGGATTCTCTCCTGTTACCAGCAGCAGGGTTCTCGAAAGGAGCGAGCCGTTTGATAGCTTTGTATTCGTTTATGATTTCTTCATCAGTCAATATGGTGCGTTTCATAGGATTGCTAATGTGAAAACCACAATAAACGCATGAATTGGTACATGAGTTGGTGAGGTACAAGGGAACAAACATGGAGATCGTCTTTCCGAAACGTTCCATTGTGTACTTTTGACTGAGTCGCGCCATTACTTCCAGATAAGGGGTGGCGGCAGGTGATATGAGTGCCATGAAATCGTTCACATCACAGTGTTCTTTGCCTAATGCACGACGTACGTCGGCATCTGTTTTGGAATAGATGGCTTTCGTCGTCTCCTCCCATGATATTTTTTCTAATTCTTCTGAAAACATATTGATTCTACTACTTAACTACTTAATTATTTGATCATTCAACTACTTATCTACTTGACTACTTAACTACTAAATTCTTCCCCTGACTACTTCCTCCCCATTTTTTTCAATGTGTTTCGGATAGCAGTAGTTACTCCTTTTGTGAAGAATTCCGTTTCGGCATTTTCCAGTATGATGCGTAGTTCACCCATTAGCTCCGGTTCTTTTTCGCAGAGTCGATAGGCCATCTTGATACATAAGGCTTGCACACCGATGCTTTCGGCAGGTGAAAACATACGGTCGAAACAGAAATTCAGCAGGGGGACCGATATTGGTTCTTGTATCGGAAGATTGAAAAGTATGGAAAGATATAGGCGTTTCGAACCGTCGTGTTTGCAAGTCAGCAATCGGTCGGTCAGTTCTCCGTATAGCGGAATGAACCATTCCGGATGTATCTCACTCAGTTTTTCACACACCCATAAGGCGCGCCATGATACCAGTGGCTTACTGTCGGAAGTCAGTTGGTATATGTCGGGGAAATATTCCGGATGGTAGTTGATTTCCTTTACCAATGGCTTTATATCTAATTCGGAAATATGCACCAACAGCATATTACGGAATTCGTCTATTCTCTCCATATTTGCTTTATTCTTCTTTTTTAGTATTTCTGAGTTCACGGCTCAGACGCATGGCACAGAAGTTGGGGCCGCACATGGTGCAATACTCTCCGTCTGTGTGACGTCCGGCATGAAAATAAGAAAAAGCACGTTCCGGGTCGAGTGAAAGGTCGAATTGATCTTTCCAACGGAATTCATAACGGGCTTTGCTCAATGCATTGTCGCGAACTTGTGCCCCGGGATGTCCTTTGGCAAGGTCGGCGGCATGGGCGGCTATCTTGTAAGTGATGACCCCTACACGTACGTCTTCCTTATCCGGAAGCGCCAGATGTTCTTTCGGAGTGACATAGCAGAGCATGGCTGTACCTAACCATCCTATTTGGGCTGCACCGATGGCCGATGTGATATGGTCGTATCCCGGAGCGATGTCCGTGACCAACGGACCGAGCGTGTAGAACGGTGCATTATGGCATTTTTCGATCTGACGTTCCATATTCTCTTTTATTTTGTGCATGGGCACGTGTCCCGGACCTTCGATGAATGCTTGCACATTCTTTTCCCAAGCACGTACAACGAGTTCTCCCATGGTGTCGAGTTCGGCAAACTGTGCTTCATCATTGGCATCGTGGATAGAGCCGGGACGCAGTCCGTCGCCCAGTGAAACGGCTACATCATATTGTGCTAAGATGTCGCAGATGTCATCAAAGTGTTCGTAGAGAAAACTCTCGCGATCGTGTACCAGACACCATTTGCTCATGATGCTTCCGCCACGGCTTACGATACCGCAAAGACGTTTGTCGGCCAAATGCACATTATGGCGACGGATACCCGCATGAATGGTAAAATAATCCACTCCCTGCTCACATTGCTCGATCAAGGTATCGCGGTAAAGTTCCCAAGTGAGGTCTTCTACCTTACCGTTCACTTTCTCCAATGCTTGATAGATGGGCACGGTGCCTACCGGTACAGGGCAGTTACGGATAATCCATTCGCGCGTTTCGTGAATATTTTCTCCGGTGGAAAGATCCATAAGTGTATCTCCACCCCATTTACAACTCCATACGGCTTTTTCTACTTCCTCGTCGATACCGGAAGTAGTGGCCGAGTTACCGATGTTCGTATTGATCTTCACAAGGAAATTACGGCCGATGATCATTGGTTCCGCTTCAGGATGATTGATGTTGGCGGGTAGCACGGCACGGCCTTCGGCTATTTCCCGGCGGACAAATTCGGGTGTGATATAGGTTTCGATGCCCAATTCTTCGCAGTTCATGTTTTCACGGATGGCTACATATTCCATTTCCGGAGTGATAATTCCCCGTTTGGCATATGCCATTTGGGTGATGTGCTCTCCTTCCTTAGCCCGGTATGGCAGGGCGATATGTTCGAAACGGAGATGATCCAGACTTTTATCATCACGACGCATACGGCCGTATTCGGAAGTGATTTCGGGCAGTTGCTCCACATCACCACGTTTCAGAATCCATTCTTCACGCATACGGGGTAACCCCTTTTTCAAATCCACGGATATTTCGGGGTCGCTGAAAGGCCCACTGGTATCGTATACATATATTTTCGGGTTAGGGGTTATAATCTTTTCGTCGCCATTGAAAGTCGTACTGGGCACTTGTTCCACTTTACGCATGGCTACCCGTATGTCGGGAAACAGTTTTCCCGATATATATACTTTCTCTGAACGGGGAAATTTTATCTTTTGTTCCATGTTATAAGCAATTGTTAATTAGTGATAAGTGATAGTATGTTATGATATCTTTTTAGCATGGAAGCCTATGAGTTAAGAAAAGCAGTTAATGGCGAACTGGCTTCAGCCATCAGGTTGTCGATTTGCATTCCCAATCCGGCTTCATAAGCCATGCGGCCCGCTTCAACTGCCTGTTTGAAGGCTTTAGCCATCTCTATCGGGTTACCGGCTACGGCAATGGCTGTGTTTACCAAACAAGCTGCTGCGCCCAGTTCCATTGCTTCGGCGGCATGGCTTGGTGCACCGATTCCGGCATCTATCACTACCGGAATATTAGCTTGTTCAATGATGATTTTCAGAAATTCTTTGGTTTGCAGACCTTTGTTTGTTCCGATGGGTGCACCGAGGGGCATTACAGTTGCCGCACCGGCTTCTTCCAATTGTTTGCATAATACAGGATCGGCCTGGCAGTAGGGAAGTACGACAAATCCC
>OBYF01001169.1_pt1 | contig 9575 bp, 7 predicted proteins | sample 1495471 | NCBI WGS metagenome assembly OBYF01 (sample SAMEA2580185, study PRJEB22360) | human gut metagenome | biome: human gut; feature: human-associated habitat; material: faeces | place: Denmark | collected 2008/2010
ACGGAGGTGATGTCTTTGCTTTGGCTTGTCCGTTGATTACCAAAGCGGATGGCGGTAAATTCGGTAAGACGGAATCGGGTAATGTATGGCTCGATGCGAAATATACTTCACCGTACAAATTCTATCAATTCTGGTTGAATGTCAGCGATTCGGATGCGGAACGCTACATCAAGATATTTACTGCTCTTTCAAAAGAGGAAATCGATTCATTGATTACAGAGCATCAGCAAGCCCCGCATCTGCGTGTGCTTCAAAAACGTCTGGCCAAAGAGGTGACGATTATGGTTCACTCTGAAGAGGACTATAATGCGGCTGTAGACGCTTCTAATATCTTATTTGGTAATGCTACTTCCGATGCATTGAGAAAACTCGATGAAGACACGCTATTGGCGGGTTGTGGAGGGTGTGGCGCGCTCGGAGGGTTGGCATTTTTCGAAGGTGTTCCGCAGTTCGAAGTGTCTCGTGGTGTACTGGTTGAAGGTGTGAAGGCGGTCGATTTGTTTGTAGACAATGCGGCTGTATTTGCATCAAAAGGTGAAATGCGTAAGTTGGTACAGGGCGGAGGCGTCTCTCTGAATAAAGAAAAGTTGGCCGCATTCGACCAGGTGATTACTACGGCAGATTTACTGGATGAGAAGTATTTACTTGTTCAACGGGGCAAGAAGAACTACTATCTGATCATTGCTAAATAAAAAAAATGCCAAAATATTTGGAGATTTAGTTGCATAGCACTATCTTTGCACCGCTTTTTAACAGAAAGCACAGCGAGTTTGTCCTATGGTGTAATGGTAGCACAACAGTTTTTGGTTCTGTTTGTCTAAGTTCGAATCTTGGTAGGACAACAAAATAGAAATCCCCGGTGATCAATGATCGTCGGGGATTTTGCTTTTTCTGCCATCCGGCTTCTCTTTGTTTCGAACAACAATTGGGGGGCAACGTAAAATTCTGAGGAATTAATGTAAAAATGATCTTTCGGTATTTCTGAAAAAATATTGAATGGGACTTCTCTAATTCGTATTATAGTTTGTTAAACGCTTCGTTTATTATCTGTCTGTGGACAATATTGATAGATAATAAGAACAAAAATGCAAGGTTTTGCCATTTTCTTTTTCTATTTTTGCATCGTGTACGCAAACGACGTGCACCTGAACTGTAATATTATAAACTATTTAAATAAATAAAGTATGAAAACGAACTATGAAATTCGCTATGCTGCGCATCCGGAAGATGCAAAAAGCTACGACACTACGAGAATCCGTCGTGACTTCTTGATTGAAAAAGTATTCTCAGCTAACGAAGTAAATATGGTATATTCTATGTATGACCGAATGGTGGTCGGTGGTGCAATGCCGGTAGGAGAGGTGCTTAAACTGGAAGCGATCGATCCGCTAAAAGCTCCTTGCTTCTTGACTCGTCGCGAAATGGGTATTTTTAATGTAGGTGGTCCCGGTGTGGTGAAAGCCGGTAATGCAGTATTCGAACTCGATTATAAAGAAGCCCTTTATTTAGGTTCGGGAGACCGCGAAGTGACTCTCGAGAGCAAAGATGAAAAGAATCCCGCCAAATTCTATTTCAACTCATTGACTGCCCACCGCAATTATCCGGATAAGAAAGTGACGAAGAAAGATGCTGTGGTTGCAGAAATGGGATCGTTGGAAGGCTCTAACCATCGTAATATTAATAAAATGCTGGTGAATCAGGTATTGCCTACCTGTCAGTTACAAATGGGTATGACGGAACTGGCTCCGGGAAGTGTGTGGAACACAATGCCGGCACACGTCCATAGCCGCCGTATGGAAGCTTATTTCTATTTTGAAGTACCCGAAGAGCATGCTGTATGTCATTTCATGGGTGAGGTGGATGAAACACGTCACGTATGGATGAAGGGTGACCAGGCTGTCCTGTCTCCCGAATGGTCTATTCATTCGGCTGCCGCTACGCACAATTATACATTTATCTGGGGTATGGGCGGAGAAAACCTTGACTATGGAGATCAGGACTTCTCGTTGATTACAGACCTTAAATAAGGATACAATGCACTGATGTGCCAATGTATCAATTTAAACAGGCTCTAAGAAATAGCTTAATAAGAACAATTAATTAACAATCTTCGTGCTGGATGTGTGAATTAGTACCTTTGCCGGTATGTTGGCACATTGGCACATTAATAAATTATTATTATGGTAAACTTTTCATTAGAAGGTAAAGTAGCACTGGTAACAGGTGCGTCTTACGGAATCGGTTTAGCTTTGGCCACTGCTTTTGCTCGGGCCGGTGCAAAGATTGTGTTTAACGATATCAAGCAGGAACTGGTGGATAAGGGTCTTGCTGCTTATCAGGCTGAAGGTATCGAGGCTAAAGGATATGTATGTGATGTGACCAACGAAGAGCAGGTAAACGCTATGGTAGCTCAGATTGAAAAAGAGGTAGGCGTTATTGATATTCTGGTAAACAATGCAGGTATCATCAAGCGTATTCCGATGCATGAAATGACTGCTGCCGAATTCCGTCAGGTAATCGATATCGACTTGAATGGCCCGTTCATCGTGTCAAAGGCTGTTATCCCTTCTATGATTAAAAAAGGTCACGGTAAAATTATCAATATCTGCTCTATGATGTCTGAGCTGGGACGCGAAACTGTATCGGCTTAAAGATGCTGACTAAAAATATCGCTTCTGAATACGGTGAATTCAACATCCAATGTAATGGTATCGGCCCGGGCTACATCGCTACTCCACAGACTGCTCCATTACGCGAGATCCAACCGGACGGTTCGCGTCATCCGTTTGATTCGTTCATTATAGCTAAAACTCCGGCTGCCCGTTGGGGAACTCCGGAAGATCTGGCAGGACCTGCTGTGTTCCTGGCATCTTCAAGCCGACTTCGTAAACGGGCATATATTTGACGTTGACGGCGGTATTCTGGCATACATCGGAAAACAACCGAAATAAGAGACAAAATACAGTTATATACTGTAGGGCGGGGGAGAACTCCGCCCTTTCGGGTTTTTATAATCAAAATAACGACAGAAAGATGAAAAAACTATTTTTCTTTATTGCAACTGCTCTTGTATGTTTCGCTTGTAATGAGAGCAAAACGGTTACTGTAACGGTAACGAACCCAACTGCTATGGAGCGTGCCGGTGAAATGGTGGAGGTATCCATGAGTGATGTTACTTCTAAATTGCAATTGGCCGATACGGCACAAATTATTGTACTCGATGCTGACGGGCAACAAGTACCTTATCAGATTACTTATGATGAGAAAGTGATTTTCCCGGCCACGGTAAAGGCAAACGGGACTGCCGCTTATACTATTCAGGCAGGTGTGCCGGCTGTTTTCGATACGAAGGCATGCGGACGCTATTATCCCGAACGTGTGGATGATGTGGCATGGGAGAATGACCTGGTTGCTTTCCGTGCTTATGGCCCGGCTTTGCAGGCTACCGGCGAACGTGCTTTCGGCTATGATGTATGGACCAAATACAACACGACGGAACCGGTTGTAGAGGCCCGTTATGCAAGCGAATTGAATCCGGAAACTAAAGCGAAGATCGATGAGTTGAAGAAGACGGATCCGAAAGCAGCGAGTGAGCTTTACCGCTCTGTTTCTTATCATGTAGATCATGGTAATGGGTTGGATTGCTATAAAGTAGGACCTACATTGGGTGGCGGTACGGCTGCCTTGATGGTTGATGACGAGATTGTTTATCCCTATTGCTATGCTACGCAGGAAATTCTGGACAATGGCCCCTTGCGTTTTACTGTGAAGTTGGTGTATAACCCATTGACAGTGAAAGAGAATACGGATGTGGTAGAAACTCGTCTGATCTCTCTGGATGCAGGTTCGCATATGAACAAGACGGTTGTTGCTTACAGCAATCTGAAAGAAACGACTCCTGTAGTTACCGGTATTGTTCTCCATGAACCGGATGGTGCTGTTGTAGCCGATGCCGCTAACGGTTATATCACTTATGTAGACCCGACGGATAACGTAAACAACAATAATGGAAAGATTTTTGTTGGTGCGGCTTTCCCTGCTACGGTAAAAGAGGCTAAAGTTGCTCTTTTCCCGGAGAAAGAGAAGAAAGAATTGCGCGGTGGGGCAGATGGCCATGTATTGGCTGTCAGTGACTACGAGCCGGGTTCGGAATACACTTATTACTGGGGAGCTGCATGGGACAAGGCTGATATCAAAACGGCTGATGCCTGGAATGAGTATGTAGCTGCGTTTGCACAGAAGTTGCGGGCCCCGTTGACGGTGACCGTACAGTAAGATTAAGAATACTTCAAATAGAAAAAAAGACCGTTGTGGAGCATGATGCTGTGCGGCGGTCTCTTTTTTATGCTCGGAAAATGACTCTAATCATCGTGCATGATGCTTTTTACCTGTTCTCATTTATGGACGGCGCCATTTTTCTGGGGAGTTCCGGGAGTACTTCTTCCGTTCTTTATATACTGCTGTAAGAGTGCTCTCAATTCTTCTACGATATCCGGATGTTCTTTGTATACATTATGTTTTTCTCCCGGATCCTGATCCATGTCATAAAGTTGGATGAGAGGTAATGAGGCAATTGCTTCTTTGTCTGCATTGGGTTTCGGATAGTTCCAGCCACCGGATCTGGGTGAGCATAGTAGTTTCCATTTCCCTCTTCGTATGGCAAATTCTCCACGGATGGAATGATGTACGGTGGCTTCCCGTATTGTTTCAGGTTTGGCGGGATCCTTGATTAACGGCAGGATATCGTAACCTTTTATTTCTTTTATTGGCATTCTCTCAAAAATTGTCACTGCCGTCTCATGTTTGACTTTGCCGGATAGGGGGCGATGCGATTGGAGCTTATTCGTTACTTTTCACCTGATGTATGTTTCTCATTAGTCCGGCATATTTGGCCCTTTTTACGGCACTTCCTTTAAAAAGAGTTCTGTATTGCTCTTCTGTCAGTGTGTGCCAGTCTTCTTTCTCCATCTGCATAAAGAGCTCTGTGGGTTGCAGGTCCGGTGCCTGGCAAGGGGTGGCAAACTTGTTCCAGGGACAGGCTTTCTGGCATTCGTCGCAGCCATATATTTTATTGCCCATTTTTTTGCCCTCTAAGAGAGGAATGGCGTCGCGGTTCTCAATGGTAAGGTAAGACAGGCAACGTCTTGAATTGAGCAAAAAAGGGGCCTCCAGTGCTTTCGTAGGGCAGGCCTGTATGCATCGGGTACAATTGCCGCACCGGTTTTTCTGTGGCTGGTCGTATTCGTCTACTTCCATATCGAGAAACAATTCTCCTAAGAAAAAGCAGGAACCGGCATGTGGAATGATGAGCTGGGTGTTTTTTCCTATCCAGCCGAGCCCTGCGCGATAGGCCCAATAACGCTCTAATACGGGGGCAGTATCACAGAACACACGGCTTTGCAAGGGTAGGGGAGAGTGTGCGGAAATGTATGCCTGCAACGCGGTCAGTCTGGTTTTCATCAAGTCGTGATAGTCTTTGCCATAGGCGTACCAGGCAAACTGGTATTGGTCTTCCCGTAATTGCCGGGCAGGATAATAATTGAGAGCTACGGACAGAATGGTCCGTACCCCTTCCATCAGCAGGCGGGGATCGAGGCGTTTGTCAAGATAGTTGCCCATATAATTCATGTTCGCCTGCATTCCTTGTGCCTGCCATCGGCTGAAAGCGTCGGCAATGGCTGTGTTTACCGGTTCCGCCGGCGCCATTCCGCATGCAGAAAAGCCGAGGCGTAGAGCTTCGGCTTTTATTTGACTTGCAGAAAGGGTTTTTACCTCCATGGTTTTGCTTTCACGATTTTATTTTCTGTTATTGCCGTCGTCCGGTGAGCTTCTCCGGGCAGGAAGCACTTTAAAGGCATAGCCCTGTTGTTTCAGGTATTCGATTGAACGGGGCAAAGCGTATTGCAGATTCCCATTGTTCCACGATTTTAGTGAGTCGTGGAAGGTGATGATGGAACCATTGCGCACATACCGTTTTACATTGGCCAAGACCTGCTCGGGACGTCTCTTTTTACTGTAATCACGTGTCACTAAATCCCACATGATGATATCATAGTGTTGTTTTAGTGTGTGATATTGCTTGAAGCCCATATGTCCGTGTGGCGGGCGGAAGAGGTCGGTCTTCATTTCCCGGTTAGCGAGATCGGTGTTTTTTAGGTATTCGTCGGCAGAGTATTCGAATCCGCGAATATGGTTGAATGTATGATTCCCGATCCGGTGCCCGCGTTCGACGACCATTCTGAATATATCCGGATATTTCCGTATATTATCGCCTACCATGAAAAAGGTGGCCTTGATGTCGTATTTATCCAGCAACTCCAATACCCACGGAGTTACTTCCGGGATGGGGCCATCGTCGAAGGTCAGATAAACAGCCTTCTCGTCGGGACTCATCCGGAAGATAGCTTTCGGATATAGAGCGCGGAAAATCCACGGTGGTTGCTCTATAAACATTGCCTTTTATCTTGCTCCTTTCATGCGGGAAACATACATGCCATACAATTCGTCCAGTTTGCCGGAATAGTTGTCTGACAGTTTTGATTTATATTTCTCCATGAGTTTCAATTCTTCGTTCAGCAGAGCGATGTGGTATTCGAATTCCCGTGATGATACGAAGAATTGCGAATTGTCCAGACTGAGATACCAAGTGAGGTATTCGATGGCTTTATTGGCCAATGCGTCCATAATCTTATCTGCTTTTTCTGTCTCTCCCAACTGGTAATAGGCTTCTGCCATTTGTACGGCACCGTTCTGCCAATCGTAGGGAACATTGTAAGCAGGGATCATCTTCTCTGCATAATCCAGTGCTGCGAGGGCTTTGTCTTTTTTGCCCTCTTTCATCAGCTGCTCTATCAACTGGGCGAACACACGGCGGTGTGTGTAGCACATGCGCATTACGTTTTCGTCAATGTAGATGCCCGGTTTGTCGATGCCGCCGAATTTGAACTTGTTCATCAGGTTGTCGTACATCTTTTCGCTGTCCACGGTTGTTCCTAACTTTTTGGTTTCGAACGGTGTGAAGCGGGAAGCGAGACCTTCCTGGATAAAGTGTTTGTCCATGCCTAACTGATTTTCCCGGCCTACGGTGATGGCCATATACATCGGCCGTTCCCAGTTGGCATGCGCCAGCATTTCGAGCATCATCAGCTCGCTTTTGTAAAGTGCGCGTTTGGGTCTTCCGTTGTCATCTCTCAGCAGGATATTCATGTGATCGGGGATTGAATCGCCCAATGCTTCCGGAATCTTCATACCACTGCGGCGTACGGCTTCTTTATCGATTTTGATGACGATACTGTCAGTCGGGATAACGTGTAACCCTTCTTTCTCGGAACGTATCCAGTATTTGAGGATGTTCTTTAATTCGTAGGGATCTTCTCCGAACTCGTTACGGACATTCTGCAAGGCCTCCGGATTGTCGCTGCTGTTTGCCTGGGCATAGAGGGCGTCGATGGTCTGTTTGATTTCCGGACGGATCTGAATGTATTCATTGGTTCCTTCTACGTATTCTACACGGTCCCATGTGATGGGGAGTGACGGGGAATCGTAAGCCGGGCGTTTCATTTGGTCGATGTACCAGTCCGTTTGCAGATAGCTCAGGTTGCAGGTACGGGCATCGGTACGGAAACCTTCCGTCTCTTGATTGTACCATAAGGGGAATGTATCATTGTCACCATTGGTAAAGATGATCGGATTGCCGCTTTCCTGTAAAGACATCAGGTAGTTTTGCCCGAAATCACGTGCGACGTAACGTCCCGAACGGTCATGATCATCCCATGTCTGGCTTGCCATTTGGATGGGAACCAGCAGACAGAGTACTGAAACAAGGACAGACGCCGGAAGTTCCTTCATTTTGGCGTAGTCCTGCAAGAGCTTGATGATACCTGCCACGCCCATACCTACCCAGATGGCAAAGGCATAGAAGGAGCCTGCGTATGCATAATCTCGTTCACGGGGCTGGCTCGGGGTCTGATTCAGATAGAGCACAATGGCAATACCGGTCATAAAGAACAGGAAGAATACTACCCAGAATTGCTGTACGCCTTTCTGTCCCCGGTAGGCTTGCCAAAGGAGGCCGATAATACCTAAGAGCAGAGGCAGGCAGTAGAATACATTGTGTCCTTTGTTGTCTTTCAGTTCTTGCGGAAGCAGGCTCTGGTCGCCTACCAGCCAGTTGTCGATGAACGGGATGCCTGTAATCCAGTTGCCATGTTCTATTTCACCGCTTCCCTGGAGGTCGTTTTGACGTCCGGCAAAGTTCCACATAAAGTAACGCCAGTACATGAAATTGAGCTGGTAGCGGAAGAAGAACTTAATGTTTTCCCATTGGGTCGGAATGTTGACCATGATGGCATTGCCGCATTCGTCGTAGGGGACGTCGACACCGTTGATATCTACCCATCCTTTGTATTGTGCTGTGTGTGCGCTGCTGTACATACGCGGGAAGAGCATGTTTTGTGCATATTTATATTCCACACGTCCGGGAACCTCGATGTACGAGTCTTTTTCGTCTGCGGATGTTTTTTCTTTACGGATATATTTGGTGGTACTGTTGGCTTCTACAGGAACGCAATATCCGTCTTTGACTTCCAATTCTACTTTTGAAGAGTAGGCCTGTCCGTAAAATAACGGACGGGTTCCGTACTGTTCACGTCCCAAGTATTCGCCCAGTGTGAAGATATCTTCGGGAGAGTTTTGGTCCATCGGAGTGTTGGCCGTTGAACGGATAACGATCAGGGCATACGACGAATAGCCTACCATGATCATCATGGTACAGAGTAGGGCGGTATTCATGGTGCGTGCAGATATCTGGTATTTCTGATCGAGTTTTTTTGCGAACAGGTAAAGTCCCAAGGCTGCCAGTACGATAATACCGATAATGACGCTGCTTGCTCCGTGTCCGTAGAATGGGATACCCAGCAGGGCAATGGTAAGCATAAAAGAGATATTCATGCGTGGACGGCTGGTTTCCGTATAACTTTCGTATACTCCCCAGATGATGCTCGCTGCAAGTATAATGATATAAACAATAACACCGGTATTGAATGGCAGCCCCATGCTGTTGACAAAGAGCAGTTCGAACCATCCGCCTACTTTTACAACTCCCGGTACAATGCCGTAAAGTACGATTCCTACCAGTACCATAGAACCGAAAAGCGCCAAAAGCGAACCTTTGGCATTGGCGTTGGGAACTTTTTTATAATAATATACCAATACGATGGCGGGTAAACAAAGCAGGTTCAGCAAGTGAACACCGATGCTTAATCCTGTGAGATAGGCGATCAGGATGATCCAGCGATCACTGTGTGGCTGGTCGGCCACATCCTCCCACTTCAGAATCAGCCAGAATACAACGGCTGTGAACAGGGATGAATAGGCGTAAACTTCACCTTCGACGGCACTGAACCAAAAGGTGTCGCTGAAGGTGTATACCAATGCACCGACAAGTCCGCTACCCATAATGGTGATCAGTTGGCCGGTCGTAATGTTGTTTTCGTCCTTGATAATGAGTTTGCGTACCAGATGGGTGATGCTCCAGAAAAGGAACAGGATACAGGCACCGCTCATCAGGGCACTCA
>OBYF01001180.1_pt1 | contig 9439 bp, 17 predicted proteins | sample 1495471 | NCBI WGS metagenome assembly OBYF01 (sample SAMEA2580185, study PRJEB22360) | human gut metagenome | biome: human gut; feature: human-associated habitat; material: faeces | place: Denmark | collected 2008/2010
TTACCGGTAGTTATTGTTTGACGACGACCTATTTGGAAACGGCAGCCCCCGGATCACTCCGGGGGCTTTTTTATTCTTCATCTTCGGCCTGTAATTCTGCCTCGTCCATCTTCTCGATTTGTAATACCTGATAGGTATTCAACGGAGAAACCACCTTGCGGCCGGTTCTTGCTTCGAGTTCCTGCCGGGCATTGTGGGCGATTGTACCGCCTTGTCGCGTGGCACATCTGCCACGCCGTGCGTATGATGGTGGAAAGGTCGGTTCGTTTCATTGTTATATAGGTTAAAAGTTTGCTTTGAGTTTGAGTAGTCGCAAGCACTCTTTCAGCTCGCTGTGGGTGTACTTTTTGGCGATTTCACGCGATACGCCGTTTAGGTTCATCACAAGCTCGATTGCACGTGCTTTCGATACTTTCGGGGTAGTTTTACGTGTTTTCCTATCATCAATACATGTTTGTATTAAAATACACATTCAGGTATGCTCTTGTTGCTCTGTTATATCGCTGTTTGGCTTGATCTAACGTGTACTTACCGTCGAGCTGCATAAGAGCAATAGCAATACGAATTATGGCATATTGCCTTTTTATTTGCGTTTTTGATTTCATAGCTTATCTTTTTTACCACCGGCGACAGGTGCCGCCACGCTTCGAGCCTGAGGTCTATTTTGAGCCGCCCGAACGTCTAAAATTGCGGCAAATTGAAAAGGCTTCTTTTGATGTTCAAATTGAGTATTATAGTACGAAATGCCGCTATTTTCTTGCTCGCGTCTAACACCGTCATACCCCGCCGGCGTTCATACCGCCAACTTACCGTTCGATAAAATTCTTGCATATCTGCGCTTATACCATGTTCTGACCATACATCGATAATGTAGCACACTTTTTTGGTCAGCGCTTCCAAATACTCAATCTGTTTGTCTGTCGCTCTCATATTTTTTGATGATTAATACAACATATTATTCAACCATTCGGCCGCCTCTTTGTCCTCGTCGCCCTCGGCATCGTACACGGCTTTTACCGTGGCCCTCTCGTATTCTATCCACGAATAGGGAGCCGTCCAATAATCGCCCTTGTCCTCGGCTATTTCGGCCTTGTAGCTCACAAAAGCCGTGAATCCCTCGTACTCGATTTCGAAGCCCTCATCTACGTCGTCACAGTGGTAGGTAATGTAGTTGGCGATCTCCTTTGCGAATTGATTGTAAGCGGTTGGTGTCATTGTTTGTAATGCTATTGGTTCTTATTTCTGATGCAAATGCAATCTAATAAGTTCACACTTGCAAATATTTTGTAAACTTTTTGCTTCACGAAATATATTTTTGTTATGGCTATCGCATTACGTTCGGGGAATTTGATTACATTTGTAGCGTGAACTTATACCGTTACATTATGGATATTAAAAAAGTAATCAAGGCTAACGGACTAACCGTTAAGGAGGTAGCCGAAAGAATGGGCATCACGCGCGAAGGGTTAAGTAATCACATCAACGGGAACCCCTCGGTACAGGTGCTCGAACGTATTGCCGCTGCTATTGGTTGCAGTGTGGGGGATTTTTTCGCCCCGCAGCCATCGAACACAATCACCTGCCCGAAGTGTGGGACGGTGCTGGAGGTAAAGGAACGGGAATAGACACAACGATACGAATATGGAGCAGGAATTGATCCTATACAACTCGGTGGATGGGAAAAGTCAAGTGTCGCTTATGGCTCGCGACGGTTCGGTCTGGCTCAATCAGGCACAATTGGCCGAACTTTTTGCCACCTCTAAACAAAACATCAGCGTTCATATAAGCAATATACTGAAAGAACGTGAATTAGATGAAAATTCAGTTGTCAATTATTATTTGACAACTGCCGCAGACGGAAACCCTATCAAGTCAAATTCTACTCTTTGGAGATGATTTTGGCGGTGGGGAAACCATTGAAGCGGATCGTGAAGATATGGAACAACTGAAAGAATTGGAAGCCGAAATAAAACAACGCACAAAATAATAAAGCTATATTTATAACATGAAAAACGAGAAGACCGAGGTTCTGCCTCGGTCTTTCTCTTTGTAATTTCGAATAACCTTATACGGTGGGTCCCGCAGTATTACATTCTGCTTTTTTACTTCGGATGATTTCGAGAATCACGCGGTCGCCATCAAGAATCAGCATCCCGTGCCGACGGGGATCACCACCTTTGGTGCGGTGCTCGGCCTCGCATTCGGTGCGGATCCGGACACAACGGAAACCTGCGGCTTCGAAAGCCGATCCGATTAACGATAGGTCGCTGCGCTTGGATACATATACTTGCTTGTTCATAGGTCAATCTTTGGATTGCGGGTTCGTAACACTTACCAACTGAAACATTGCCTCGGTAGTATCGGAGAAGATGTTGTTGATATTGGCCAGCAAGCATCGGAGAGAGGTAAGCTGAAGCGTCTTTCGGCACTCTATGATATTGCCATATGGATCCCAAACGCCGCGTATCTTCACGCCTCGGACGACCATTGTACCACTCACGCCCAATACGGTGGTCTGGGTTACATCGCGCAGCACTTTGTCGATCTTGACGGGCAAACCGCACATCGTGCAATACGAGTTGTCGCCAAGCATAGTGTCGAAATCGAACTCTTGCGTATTCACTTCGGGGAAAATCATCATCTTATCCATATTATTTTCTGAATTTATAAGTTTGTTTTTTGAATATTAAATTATAGATGCCGATAAAAACGTCTTTTATGTTGGCATAAAAGATTACTACATTAACAAAAGCGCATAACCCCATAAAGAAAGCGACAAAAACAAGTGTCAAGATTTTCCAAAAAGGAAGTTCTTCTGTCAATGAAGGATGGGCAGACCCAAGTTCTATCACGTCAATTAGCAAGAGAGTTGTGAGTGTGAGGCATCCGATTGCGAATATCAGGCTTGCAACACACTCCCAACAGGACAATTCGGAGCTATCGTCCTCATTGTCTTGGAAACGTGTTTCCATGATTATTTGGTTTTAGAGTTGAACATTTCGATACTGCCTTTCGGCTTAAATTCTCCCTGTTGATTTGGGACACTTGCCGCTTCGATGCGGCTCATACGTTCGATGCGCTTTTTCATGGATGTTTAGCAATAAAAAACTGCGTTACGAGTTGCTCGGCCTTCCATGCAAGCCGTCGGGCGTTTCCGCTACCGAACTCGACGCAGTTAGATTAAACTGTATGGATAGATACAATATATCCGATATTGTGGACATATTGTATCGCATGGAAGTTTAGCAATGCAAATATAATAATTTTATCGGAAATAAAAAGCGCCCTTCAGGGCGCTATAAAGTTTGAATCGGGTATTTTAGTATTATATTATTCTTCTTCGGCCGCCTTTCTTTCTGATTTGTAGGCAGCTTTGGTTTTAAGTCCTGCATCAATATCTTCGTCATCTCCAATATAACGGCTTAACAGCCAATGATAGACATTTTGAGCCGAAGCACCACTGCCTACCGTAACAACATAGGCTTGCTCAAATTCCCAACCGAGTTCACCCATAAAGTTCATAGCGTCTACCATCGAGTTGAACGTAAGTTTTTTTCCGTTTTCATCGACCAATTTGTTGTTTTGAAATTGGTTCTGTCCAAAATCTACTTGCACCGTGCATTTCGACGATAAAAGTTTTTGGGTTCCGACAAGTTCGCAATAGACTTTGTGTTGTTGCGCATTCGTTGCGCAAATTGACATTGTAGCCACGGCGACTAAAAGTAAAATTTTTTTCATAATTCAATAAGTTATTGGTTACATACTGCAAAAGTACAAAATCCCCCCCCCGCAAAATAATGAAACGTTTTTTTTGAAATTGTGCCGAAAGTTCTGAGGTTTGTAAAAACGCTGAAGCTATGATTTTTATTTTTATTTTGTTTATCCTTATTACTATGTTTGTCGTGGTAATTATATCCGAATACCGCTTCAACAAGGTAATAAAAGCCCACGATAAACGAATGCGCCAGATGTTTTCCGATATTGAAGAGGCGTGTAAATAGACTTATTAAATTACGAATTTTCATCTTACAAATACCGTTATGTTATTAGTACTTGGAATTGGGCTGGTAGCACTGGCCGTAAGCGTTTATCTCATATATAGGGATATTGATGATATTAAGTATCGTATGGGCCATATAGAGAACGATATATCACGTATGCGCAAGTGAGTATATAACGTCATTGATAAACTGCCAAATAGTTATAATACCGGCAAGGGCTGCGATTACGATTCCGATGAATTTTATCGCATTCGTAATCTTGCCTCGTCGTTGCTTGCGGTATATAGCTTTTGTCCCTCCGTTATCAAAGTATAACGGAGTGTAGTCTGTTGTCTGAATATGCGAGTGAACATCTTTAATATATCCTTTCTCGGATAGCACGGCGATGATTCGCTTGTATTGAACCCCTTGATAATCCTCTTGGGATAATATATACCGGACATTAAGGTCTTCCATCAGTTTATCGGCGACCTTTACGTCTTCTTTCCGCAGCCAGGTTTCCATGATGCAATATAGTAATTATAGCCAATAGCTTGGAGAGTTTATTTAATTATATATTTGGTATTTATTCATCCGACACAGCAGGGCTATTTCTCTGACTAATATCAGTTATTATTTTTATATCGCTATCATCCAAATGGTTATCATTTCCATTGGTGTTCATTTTTGTCATAAGGTCGTATAAACTCTTAATATCATCATTTATTTTGGTTGTAGATAATATAGGACGTTCATCTTGTAACATCTTCAAAATAATCTTATATAGTTTTTTATCATCTGCGTCGATGAAGTCCGATGTTGCTGAATATTGCGACTTACCTCGCCCTTCAGTTAAACATGTAGCCCAATTTGTTACGCATAGATGAATTCCCCGCTTTATATCATCCTTTTTATATGTATAACTTTCTATTTCTGCGTATAATTGTAATGCCTTCAAAATATTAAGGATTGATTCTATATATCGGTTTAATATATAAAGACTTGTAGCATTATTTGCATACGTTTCCGCATCGACATATTTTTTGAAGTTATTAAAATCGCACTTTATCATATTCACCTCGTTTGTGGATTTATCAAGAGCTTTTTGGATCTCTTTCAAATTTATCACACTATATATTTGCCATCCGATCAGTGATGTGACCATAATACCTAATATGCTTACTATGATTCCCGCAGAGCTATCGGCGTCAAATCGTAAATCTCGATAACATATATAAGCAAACCACCCTGCAAGAGCAAATACTATAACATATAGTATGTATATTGCTTTCTTCATTTCTCTATAAATTTTGTCACAATCTTTATCAACTCTCCATTCTGCCGCATCACCTCGGAATTTTGCTTGATGATGTCGGAGTTCTGGCGTATGATTTCCGAGTTCTGCCCAAGAATGGTTTTATGTTCGTTTTCGCGGCTTTCAAAAAGGGCGTAAAATTTTTCGAGAATTTCTTTATCTATTCCTGAATTTTGGGCTGTCGAGCTCAACATTTCACCTTTGCCAATTAAAAGCCACTCTATATTCAGTTCAGGGAAATGAACAGAAATACTGTGCAGCTTGTCTGGTTGTATAGATTTACTCATCGAACTGACATAATTTCGTGACACTCCTATTTGTTGAGAAAATTGTGATGCGTTAATTTTTTTATACTCTAAAAATTTGAGAATACGCGATTTAACATTATCGTCCATAGTCTAATTTATTTGTTGCACAAAAAATCTTTGCAAAATATTTTGTTTGCACAGAATTTCTGTGTATATTTGCATTGTAATTCAATTATTGTATGACAAATTTAATTACAAATAGCGAAAAATCAAGAGGTAACAATGCTGTAGCATTGCTTTTACCCTTCGAACGGTATGTTCAAAGTATCACTAACCTTGAAGAACGCAAGCGACTTTGTGATACTTGCAAGCAGGCTATCGGTATTCGAAGCGACACTCAATTATGGAACTACCGCGTAGGCAACGTTCGGCCTGATATGCTGAAGCGACGAGAACTTGCCAAGATCATCCGCCGTCATTCCGGCGATAGCAGCTATACCGCCGACAACCTCTTTCCCGTGGAATTTTACAACAGATAGATAATATGAAACGTATTCAAAGATTTCACAAGACGAAATGTGCGGCAGAACGATATATCGCAACACTCGGTACTGATGCCCGGTTTTGTCATGCGTATAAATGTACGAGCGGCAGTTATTGGGTCGGGACGGAATTAGAATGGTTGAATCGGTACTAATACATCATATGCAAACGATCCGCAATATAGAGTTTTTCAACGATCCCGAGGGAGGGGTAATGGTACGCGATACCGAAGGCGTCCATACTTACCAGCCCGAAGACAAGATGCTGACAGGGGCATTGTTTACCCGCATCGAGACCGAATATCCGAAAGCATTCAAGGCTCTCGCCGAGATTTACCGCAAGAGCCGTGCAAACGTGAACTACTACCGGTTCCTGATCTGCCACCGTTTTATTCGCTGCAATTTCGGACGGTTGGACAACAGGCAGGACATCGACGGGATGGGGCGCTTCACCTTTGAGGATGTGAGTTGTCCGATCAAAGGCGAATGCAAGTATGCCGGCATTATATGCAGCCCCGAGTTCGATACCCGATTGACCGAGCGGCAGAAGGAAGTGATGAAACTCTATATGGAGGGGATGGGCGATGAAGAGATCGCGGATATGCTTTACATATCGCCCGAGACGGTGCGCACAACGAAGCGCGACGCCTTCCGTAAGGCCGAGGTACATTCGTTGGCTGAGTTCGCAATCCAATACAAGGATAAGTTATGAAAACTCCGTGGCGATGGTGGCGGGAATGCCAAGCGACCGATAAAACATGCAAACACTTGGCGCTCATGACGGAAGATATTACAAATATCACAGACCGGCTGGTGGCGTTCGTGTGGGAAGATATTGAAAAGATCATAGACCAAATGTCGGAGGATTTGCTCCGGCCGATTGAAAGTATTAAACCAATAAAAAAGAATGTGATGAAAGATTTACTTAGCTGCGAAGGCCGGAGGTTCCGGTGTAAGATTGATGGTACTCTTGCCACAGGGATAATTCGAGTGGTAGATGAATGTGTGTATTTATGCCAAAATGAAAAAATGGGTTTCACAGCATCGACAAAAAAGGATATAAATATGCATGGTATGTTTACTCTGGAACCGAAGCAGATTTTGCTCGTCCCAATGTCAGGGTCACCGATTTCCGGTTTATTCCTATAACCGCCGAAGAGATCGAAGCCTACAAGGATTGGCAGGTGGGGGATCGACTCAGAAAAAAAGACGGATCATCCCGAACTATAGAGGTTATCTTCCGCTTCGGAGAACTCATAGTGGGCAAATTTATCGATACAAGGAGAGCTTTAACTAACTACACCTGCGACGAATTATATAAGAAAGGTTTCCGCCTGGTTGCTGACCCCGCTCCCAAGGAGGAGATCGTCGAGGTGACGATGGACGAGATCGCCAAGTTGAAGGGCGTGCCCGTTGAGCGGCTGCGAATGAAGAAGGAGGACAAATAACGAGAAAGAGTGCGTGGTAGAATGGTATTACGAATCGATTAGTGGTAAAGACCAAGTGTACTCACGATGCGCTTAATGGACAGTACACCCTGAAGAGCGCAGATGTTCAAACAGAAGCTAACCGATTGAAAGGCATTTCAGACGTGGAATGTTTGCCAGTTCGAATCTGGCCGCACTCCCTAAACAATACAAAACATTATGAATGTGAATGTTCTTGTGGAGGGACTATTTCCAGAAAGGACATATTCATCCAAGACCAGAAAGTGAAGACATGATTAATGTTATCAAAGTCGCATATAATAAATCGTAATACCATGAACCACGAACCACTCGACCGACTGCACTTGCAGCAGATAGCCGCCGCTTACGCTGCCGGGTATCGTATGGCCCGGGCGGAACTGGCCGACGATGCAAAATATTACACCCTTACACAGTGCTACCGGAAATTCGGCCGTGGTACGGTTGATCGGTGGGCTGCCGAGGGTCTGATCGAGATAATCAAAGACGGAACCCGCAATAGCAAGTGCCGTGTATTAGTAGAGCGCATAGAACTGGTTGCCTCACAAAGCAACCGTACCAGCTGGTTCGATAACCACGAATAACCCGCGCCCGATTTTTTGGAGTTTAGTTAAGAGTTGAGATTAAGTTGAGTTTGCCACTTCCGGGCGCGGATTTTCAAAGTCCGTATCGGGTTGAATGTCCCGGTGCGGGCACCAAAGGACGGCACGAAAGCCGTAGGGGTCCTAACCTGCCATAAACCCCGGCCGCAAGGCAGAAAGGTTTGAACGAATAAGCGGTTCATTGAAATACGAGAACCATCCGAAGGGATGTAAAACCCGGCGAGCGACTTGGCGCAGAAGGGCGGATATTAGGCCGATCAATACCAAAAAGCAGGCGACGATCCGGAGCAATTCGGGGAGCCGGTAGCGATATACCCTGCGATTCAGTCGTGGTCTTCGATGACGACAGGGTGCAAATTTTAATCAAAACAATTTACGTGCAATGTCAAACAAAGTATTTACCCCAGAGAACATTTCCAAATTAAAACAGAACGAGGTCTTTGTATTCGGCAGTAATAAGGCCGGTAACCACGTTGGCGGCGCAGCTCGTGTCGCGGTCGAGAAGTTCGGCGCGATCATGGGGCACGGCGAGGGCTTACAGGGCCAGTCCTACGCTATCCCTACGCTCGATGAACAGATGGACAAGGTGTCTACCGAGGAATTGACGCGATCGGTACGGAGATTCGCAGACTATACACGGTACAATACCGATAAGGTTTTCTATGTAACCAAGATCGGATGCGGCATCGCTGGATTCTCGGTCGAAGAGATTGTGGAAGTATTCAAAAGCGTCTCGTTCGGCGATAACGTGGTGCTTCCGCAAGAGTTCGGCGAAGAAAAACATATCGATGGATTTAAAGGGTTCAATGCAGATATGACCTGCCTGGGCTTCAAATTCGAGGAGGGCAAGACTTACGAAGAGGATGTTGAGTTGAAAGTTTGTAATCGAGGCTTTCATTTCTGCGAATCACCGTTCTCTGTCCTTAGCTATCGTGATATGCTGGATGATGAATGCAAGTTCATCCCTGTGCATCATGTAACAGCTTTGGGGCGATGTCATTCCGACTCGGATAAAACGGCGACGACAAAGATTCACATCGGGGCAAAACTCGATTTCAAAGGATTCATTAAAGCTGGTATAGATTTCATTTACGAGAAGTGCATCAAAGAGGGTCCGACCGACAATGTTAATTCGGGCTACGGCGCACAGATCGGCTCCTCGGGCTACCTCGCAAAGATCGGCTCCTCGGGCGACCTCGCACAGATCGGCTCCTCGGGCGACGGCGCACAGATCGGCTCCTCGGGCGACGGCGCACAGATCGGCTCCTCGGGCTACGGCGCAAAGA
>OBYF01001183.1_pt1 | contig 9428 bp, 8 predicted proteins | sample 1495471 | NCBI WGS metagenome assembly OBYF01 (sample SAMEA2580185, study PRJEB22360) | human gut metagenome | biome: human gut; feature: human-associated habitat; material: faeces | place: Denmark | collected 2008/2010
TTGAAGCGTCGGCGCAGCGGGTGGCCAACTTTTTGAACTGTTCGTTGGCAGAGCTGAAAACGTATGCCCGGATCACCGGCCATAAAAATCTGCATGATTTGCATGTAGGTGATCTGTGTACGATCAATCGTGAAATTTCTGATTATACCAATATTCTGCATGCCTGATATTTAGTTATAGTATGAAGGCTTTCCCCGTATGCATTTGCATACGGGGTTTTCTTTTTTGTATAAGCTGAAATTTATAATATGAACTTTTTGCAAACTTTAACTGTAAATGCTTGACTTAAAGTTGACTCTAGCCTGTAAAATCGAATTAAAGGCAAAGGCGTTATGGTAAAATACCAAACGCTGCTTTGGGTAAAATAAAAGATGAGGAGGTATAGTATGAAAAAAATTGTTGTGGTGCTGATGTCGATGCTGGCAATGCTGGTGGCGGCTTGCGGCGGCAGTAATGCCGAAGCTATTTCTACTGATAATGGAGGGAAAATTATGCAGAGTGAAAATAAAACTAACAGCAGTAAGGCTTTGGTCGTGTATTATTCGCGGTCAGGTAATACCGAGGCTCTTGCCAGAATGATCGGTAATGAAACAGGTGCGGATATGTTCAGGGTGACTACTGTTACGCCATATCCTGAAGTATACCGTGAAACAACTGAGCTTGCCAGAGCCGAACGTGATAATAACGCGCGTCCTGCAATTAACGGACGTGTAGAAAATATGGCGGATTACGATGTCGTTTATATCGGCGTGCCTAACTGGTGGAGCACGATGCCGATGCCGATGTTCACTTTTTTAGAGCAGTATGATTTGTCCGGCAAAACTATCGTGCCGTTCGTTACTCATGGCGGCGGTGGCGTAGCTAATTGTGTCAGCGATTTAAAGAAAGCTGTTCCCGGAGCTACAGTGCTGGATGCATTGGTAGTCAGCGGCGGCAACGCGCAAAATGCCCAGAGCGATGTCAGCGCCTGGCTGAAACGCTTGGGTTTAGTAAAATAAAATATCATTTCCTGACAGTAAAAAACAGAGAGTGCTTTTTGAGCCCTCTCTGTTTTGTTATATCCATATTTAAATATATTCTTTTTTCAGATATTCTAAAAATTTTTCAGAGGCTTTGGAAAAGGTTTGATATTTTTTCCAGACAATATCAAGCCCAACTTCAAGTGTTGGTTCTAATGGGCGAAAGCAAAGCGGGCTGTCGTCATATGATTTGATGATTCTGTCGATGCTTAATGCATAGCCGACCCCTTCTTCTACCATAAGGGAAGCGTTATATAAAAGATTATAGGTAGCGACGATATTCAGATTGTCGTAATTTCCTCCCATCCAGCCGGCTATCTCATTTTTGACCATGGCCTGGTTGGAAATAATTAGCGGCAGGCCCAGCAAATCATGAGGCTTGATAGTTTTATTTTCAGCTAAAGGGCTGGCTTTGGTCATCCATAAACCCCAGATATCAGTGATCGGTAATTTTATAAAATCGTATTTCTTAAGGTCAGCCGGCTCGATAAACAAGCCAAAATCAAGCAGTCCGCTGTCCAGACGTTCGGAAACGTCTTCGGCTTGGCCGCTGAAGATATGAAAATGTATATGGTCATATTCTTGGCGTATTTTACTGATTATTTTAGCCAGCATCCGCATACCTTCAGTTTCTGCACAGCCAATATAAATATCACCTGTAATGTTTTCAGCAGAGGCGTTGATTTCAGCTTTGGTTTTTTCCATTAGAGCAACGATTTCTTCTGCTCTTTTGCGCAGGATCATACCATCTTCCGTCAGCGTTATTTTGCGGTTCCCGCGGATAAAAAGCTGTTTGCCAAGCTCTGTTTCCAGTTCTTTGAGCTGCCTTGAAAGCGGTGGCTGTGTCATATGTAAAAATTCGGCTGCACCGCTGATACTTTCTTCGCGGGCTACGGCAAGGAAATACTGCAGGGTTCTGATATCCATAAAATTTCACCTCCGATATAAGTATTATAATAGTTTTTGATATACCTTTCAAGTATGGTAAAGTATTTAATATATGTATTTGATATTCTTGGATTCTGTTTTTATAATTAAGATAAAGGATCCGGGTAAGCAGAATTATCAGTGAAGCTGAAAGGCTCTGTTTTGAAACTTATTGTAAATGGATCAATGATTTTAAGGAGTTGAGAAGTATGAAAAAGGAAGTTTTGGCTGACCGTTATTTGAAAATGTTTAAGAGTATCGCTTTAGGGGTGATTTTATCGACGGCTGGTACAAGCGCTGTGTTTGCTGCCGACAGGCCTGCTGATGCTGATAATTTTTACAGGAGTGATAAGGTGGAGGTCCAGAAAGTCACTTTTAAAAATCAGTACAAGATGAATATTGCCGGTAATTTGTATCTGCCGAAAGATATGGACAAAAGTAAAAAACATGCTGCTATCATAGTAGGGCATCCAATGGGGGCAGTAAAAGAGCAAAGCGCTGATCTTTACGCTGTTAAGATGGCAGAACGCGGTTTTGTAACTATGTCTGTCGATCTGGCGTTTTGGGGCGGCAGTGACGGCCAGCCACGCAATGCCGTTGCGCCTGAGCTTTATGCTGAAACCTTCAGCGCGGCGGTAGATTACCTGGGTACAGGGCCTTTTGCCGATAGAGAAAAGATTGGCGCGATCGGGATCTGCGGCAGCGGCAGTTTTGCTATCAGCGCCGCTAAAATCGATCCCCGCCTGAAAGCCGTTGCAACTATTAGTATGTATGATATGGGTGCAGCTAACCGCAATGGACTTAATCATTCTCTGACGCTTGCACAAAGAAAACAGATCATTGCTGATGCGGCGGAGCAGCGTTATGTGGAATTCCAGGGTGGCGCAACTAAATACACAAGCGGGACCGTACATGAGATCACGGAAAAGTCCAATCATATTGAACGCGAATTCTATGATTTTTACCGTACGCCAAGAGGAGAATTTACTCCTGCAGGTTCTTCGCCGCTTTTAACGACACATCCGACGCTTTCCAGTAATACTAAATTTATGAATTTTTATCCCTTCAATGATATTGAAACAATTTCTCCGCGTCCGCTGCTCTTTATTACCGGTGATCAGGCACATTCCAAAGAGTTTAGCGAAGATGCATATAAACGTGCGGCTGAACCGAAAGAACTGTATTATGTTGCCGGTGCAGGCCACGTAGATCTTTATGACAGGGTAGAGCTTATTCCGTTTGATAAGCTCGAAAGCTTCTTCAAGGCTAATTTAAAATAATTTACTGCTGCAAAAGCTGCAGATCTGATTTGCTGAAAGTTTTGTTTTTGTGGATTCTCGGGATGCTGGGGGTCCACATTTTTGTTAACAGGAGAGGTTATGAAAGAAAAAAATAATTTGCTGATCTTTATTTTGACGATAGGTGTTTTTGGTATCATCAATACAGAAATGGGTGTGCTGGGTATTTTGCCGCTTCTGGCAGAAAAATTTAGTATCAGTATCGCACAGGCCGGTTTGCTGGTCAGTTTGTTTGCTTTGGCATTTTTTTTCTTTGGCGAGGGGCTGCAGCCGGTCCGGTGATGCCGCTGCTTTTTGCGGGCATCGACAGGAAGCGGGTGATGCTTCTGGTATTGAGCGTATTTGTTTTGGGTAATCTTATTTCTGTCTTTACTGATAATTTCGCAGTTATGCTGCTGGCAAGAGTTGTGCCGGCGATTTTCCATCCGGTTTATTGTTCGCTTGCTTTTTCTGTTGCGGCTGCTTCAGTCAGCCCGGAAGCAGCTCCCCGGGCTGTTGCTAAGGTCATTGTGGGAGTATCTGCCGGGATGGTACTGGGAGTACCGGTCAGCAGCTTTATTGCCGGCAGTTTTTCGTTAACGGCTGCTATGGCGGGTTTTACCGTAGTCAATACAGCGGCGTTGATTGCGACCTGGTTGTATATACCATCGCTGCCTGTGGCAGCAAGGCTTTCGTATGGGCAGCAGCTGCGTGTTTTAAAGAAGCCGGTATTATGGTTTTCTATTGCAGCCGTTGTGTTTATGAATGGAGCTGTCTTTGGAGTTTTTGGATATTTTTCAGGCTATCTGACCAATATCACTGCTTTTTCGTGGAATACGGTAAGCCTGATTTTACTTGTTTATGGTTTGATGAATATCGTCGGGAATTTTATTGCCGGCCGTATGCTTAGTGCAGGTGCGTCTGCCGATAAGCTGGTCATAATATTTCCGGTCACATTGGGGATTGTCTATGCTGCATTCTTCTGGAGCGGTACCTCGGCGCCGGCTATAGCTTTGATCACGCTGCTTTGGGGAGTTTTGGGAGGTATGAATGCGAATATCAACCAGTATTGGATTACTACTGCGGCCCCGGCGGCACCTGATTTTGCCAACGGTCTTTTTTTGACTGCCGCTAATTTGGGGACTGCTTTAGGGTCGGCAGTCTGCGGGATGGTGATTGCACATATGGGAATGCAGTATATGATGTGGGGCGGCATCGTATTTCTTATTTTATGTTTGGCAATGATTATCCCCAGGGTATATAGATCAGATGAGTATGTTTGCCTGGGAGAAAGCAAATAGTTGTGCTGTAAAAATAAAAAGCCGGCATTCTTCGCAGGAAAGTTCAAACTTTTTGTAAATTTATCCATTCAGGGACTAAAATAGCAGCTTTACCACTTGACTTGGAGCGGACTTTAACCTGTATAATAAAGCATAGAAGTTTTCCAGGCTATGAATAATATTTAGTATAAAAACTGAGCTTCGGGAGGAGACTGTTCTTTTGAGTGTAATTCTGTTTATTTCCTTGATTGATTTTGTTTTGAGTTCTTTGGCGTGGGTTTATTACAGTCATGCATTTCCTTTTATGAGGTCGGCGCCGTTTATCGCTTTATATGTGCTGCTGATGCTTAATACTGTTGGCAGCCGTGTTTTGCCTGAAAGTTTGCCATTGCCGCTGTTAAAGCTTTCGGCCTGGCTGAGCGGTTATTGGATCGCGTTTTTGTACTATTCGCTGCTGTTGATGGTTGTGCATGGTATCGTATATGCAGTTTTGCGTATTTTTTCATTCAAGCTGCCGTTTATGCAGTTTGCCGCTGCGGGCGCAATAGTTCTGGCAATTTTTGTTGCCTGGGGCAGCTGGCGTGCGTTTAGCCCTGTTGTACGTACGGAAACCGTTGTTACCGATAAGCTGTCGTCTGATAAGCAGTATAAAATAGTGCTTGTCAGCGATATCCATTTGGGACGCGAGCTTGGCTATGATTACAGTAAGGGCTTAGTAGAGCTGGTCAATGCGCAGAAGCCCGATTTAGTACTGATTGCCGGTGACATTATGGATGAGCGGCTGCAATATATCATCGAGGAGGATTCACTGGCCCCGTTAAAGGAGCTTCAGGCACCATTAGGGGTATATGGAGCTTATGGAAACCATGATTATCTTGATCGGCCTGACGAGCTGAGAGCTTTGCTGGCAGGCAATAATATCAGTATACTGACTGATGAGAGTACAGTGGTTGATGATAAATTGAAAATTACCGGTTTGCATGATTATCGTGTTTCAACAAGTATTGTTCCGTTGCAGGCTCTGAGCGTCGATAACGATAAGTATTATAGTATCCTGATCGATCATCAGCCGCGGCGGATGGATGCTGCCGCTGAGGCCGGTTATGATATGTATCTGGCTGGGCATACCCATACAGGGCAGATGTTCCCGAACAGGCTGGTTACGCAGCGGATGTATAAGCTGGATTATGGTTTGGCCCGATTTGGTGACCTGACTGCTGTTGTCAGCAATGGCTACGGATTTTGGGGACCGCCGGTGCGGACGGAGCTGAAACCGGAAATAGTTGTTATAAATTTACAGGGGAAATAAATAAAAAACCTTCGGCACAGCCGAAGGTTTTTTTGTTTGTTTTTAAAGGATTTCTTCACGTACTAATTGATTGATCATTTTTTGCTTGCCTAAGACCCAAAGCAGGTCGCCTTTTTCAAAAACAAGCGAAACATTAGGATTGGTCATAGTGTAACTGCCGCGTTCCAGGCCGATGACAAGGCAGTGCCAGTCATCACGGATATTGGTGTCCTTAAGCGATTTACCAAGGATAGGCGAGTGCTTGTCGATAGTGATAGCGCACGATAAGAATACCGAAACGTTTTCTTTATCGTTGTCTTCACGCAGCATAAATTCGCGCATCGTGATAGGTTCTTCCACCAGAGTCATACACAGACGCTGAGTATTGATGGCGGTGTCGAACAGTTTGAATTGAGAATCAGTACCGATCATCAACAAAGTAGAATCCTTTTGCAGAATGTGATGCCCCCCGGGCATATCAATGACTTCTTCAGGAGTTGAAACCTGCAGGATGTTGCAGCCATAAAGCTCACGGAATGCAAGCTGGGTCAGCGTTTGACCTATCATAGGTGAGTCTTCGCAGATTTTATAGCGTGCAAGCTGTAATTCTTCATCGAACCAGCCGTAAAGATGTTCTTCGCCAGCTTCAGCAAGAGCTTCACGATGTTTGAGCATATGGCGCTCGTTCAGATTGACAAGAAAACGTGATTCCATACGCAGATATTCGCCCATCAGCCAGTCGGATGAGGAGATGAAATAAGCAGCGCCTGCTGTTGCCAGCGCAGCCAGCAGTGACTGCAGACCAAGTAGTTTGGCAAAAACAAAGTAGAGGAATGCTGCTGCGATCAGGATTTTTAAAAATAACAGCAGTGTTAAAGGGATGTGATTAGAACGTTTCTTAAACCATAAAGTTGAGAAAAGCTCAGGATGGTTGGTTTTATTGACAAGAACTGCCCGCAGGAACGGCGCCATAACGACCAGAGTCAGCAGCGCTGTCAGCAGATTGCTGTAGGGAGCTGACATTTTTCCTGACAGGTAAGGCTGCAGATAATAATAAGAGCCTAAAGCGACAGCTGAGAGCATAGTCGTAAAAATCAAAATGCGGATAAAATACTCACGCAGAAAATCGCGCCAGTCACTGTCTTTACCGTCGTTATCAGGATTTTCTTCCGTATAGCGGTCAAGCCATTCCAGAGTTCTTTGCGGCAATAGTTTTTTAGTGAACTGATAAGCAGGTTCTGCTGCCATAACGAAAAACGGGGTAGTAAAGGTTGTCATTACAGAAACAGCAACAATTATTGGATATAAAAAGTCGCTGATAACTCCGAGGCTCATGCCCAGAGATGCGATGATAAAGGAAAATTCACCGATCTGAGCAAGGCTGAAACCGCAGTGCATAGAAGTATTGAGGTTTTGGCCTGAAAGCAGTACACCGGCGCCTGAAAGCAGCAGCTTGCCGACTAAGGTAACAATAACGAGTACGATGATAGGTACCGCGTATTCCAGCAGTAAAGCAGGGTCAACAAGCATACCTACTGATACAAAGAAGACAGCTCCAAACAGATCTTTGACCGGTTTGACGAGATGTTCTATTTTTTCGGCACTTGGTGCTTCGGCGATAAGAGAACCCATAATAAAAGCGCCTAAGGCTGCCGAGAAGCCCATGTGGGTAGCAAGTACTACCATACCAAGGCAAAGGCCGATAGAAGCAACCAGCAGAGTTTCATCGTTCATCAGGCGCTCAGCCCGTTTAAAGAAGGACGGGACCAGATACATACCAAGAACGAACCATAAGACCAGGAAGAACAGCAGGCGCATGACGCTTTCGATCAGCTCGAGCGTGGAAATGTCGGCGCTGGCAGCGGCTAAAGTTGAAAGCAATACCATCATAATGATGCCGACGATGTCCTCAACTATCAGAATACCAAAAACCATTTCTGTAAAGCGCTGACCTTTGAGCTTGAGGTCTTCAAAGGCTTTGATGATGATGGTAGTTGACGACATGGCCAGCATACCGCCTAAGAACAGGCTGTCCATATGATCCCAGCCCAGCATATGGCCTGTGAAATAGCCAACGATCAGCATCCCGCCTATTTCAACGAAGGTAGCTATAAAAGCTGTGCTGCCTACGCTTTTCAGCTTATAAAAGCTGAATTCGAGACCCAGTGCAAATAAAAGAAAAATAACGCCTATTTCAGACCAGGCGTTGATATTAGCGGTGTCTGATACAGTGGGGAAAAAGTTGAAATGCGGTCCGGTAATAAAACCGGCAATAATATAACCAAGTACTAAAGGTTGATTGAGTTTTTTGAACAGGATCGTCGTAATACCTGCAACTAAGAGGATCATCGCTAAATCAGCGACTATCGGCGGTAAATGAGCCATAGGCAGTCACCTTCTTTCATAAATTTATTATACGGATACCATTTTATTCAAAGCTTTGCGGACAAATTTAACAAAATGTTGTATAATATTAAAGCTGTTATATTACACAGCTCTTTCTATATTATACAATATTTCCGGTGACAAAAAAGTGAATTTTAATACAAAATTTGCATATGGAGGTTTTAATTATGTACAAAAATCTAGTTCTTGTAGATGGTGAAATCATGCCGGCAGAAGAGGCGGCAGTTTCGGTACACGACAGGGGGCACCAGTTTGGCGACGGTGTATTTGAGATAGTGCCTGTTTATAATGGCCGTTGTTTTGCTTTATTACCTCATATGGGTAATTTATTCGAATCTGTTATTAAGGTGAAAATACCTGCCGTTTACACGATTGAAGAATTGATTGAATTCCATGAAGCGCTGATAGCTGAAAGTGGTATTGAAAATGGAGAGATCTATACTCAAATTACTCGCGGGACTGCCGATTATGGGCTGGCGTTTCCGGAAATGTCGGTGCCGCAGCTGACAATGACGATCGTGGAAACTGATCGGGAAGTATTGGCGGCAAAACGTGAGAGCGGCGTCAATATTATCACGACTGAGGATAATCGCTGGCAGTTCTGTAACGTTAATACCTTAAACAGGCTGCCTGAAGTTCTGGCACGTCAAAAAGCACGTGAAAGCAACGCTTTTGACACTCTTTTTATTCGTGAGAACGGTAAGATCACTGAAAGCACTGAAAGCAGCTTTATGGTGATCAAAGATGAAATGATTTGGACACATCCTGATAATAACCTGGTTCATAAAAATATTACCCGCAGGCTGATCAAGGAACGTCTGGCACCTGATATTGATATGCAGGTTATCGAAAAAGCTTTTGATATGGAGTTTGTCCTGAAAGCAGAAGAAGCATTTTTATGCGGCCCTCGCTGCGAGATTATGCCGGTTACTAAAATAGACCGCAAATTCATCGGCAGCGGTGTAGGTAAGGTCGTGCCGCAGCTGCAGGCTGCGTTTAAAGCTTTTGTAGAACGTGAATGTCCGGCAAAATAGGAGAATAGAATGAAAAATAATAACTGGGTAAGAGGGGCGATGCTGCTGGCCGTAGGTCTGGTCCTGCAGGCATTGCGTTTAGTGATCCCTATGCCGCCTATGTGGACTGTTTTTGTCGTCGGTACATTGGTGAATATGGTTTTGGTGCTGGCGGCCCGTACCGTTGGTTTATGGCCGTCTGTAATGATCGCGGTGCT
>OBYF01001186.1_pt1 | contig 9383 bp, 5 predicted proteins | sample 1495471 | NCBI WGS metagenome assembly OBYF01 (sample SAMEA2580185, study PRJEB22360) | human gut metagenome | biome: human gut; feature: human-associated habitat; material: faeces | place: Denmark | collected 2008/2010
CCTTGAGATTCGCGGCTTTAGGGGCCGCAGGGCTGTCCGCTGCGCCGGCTTCAGAGTCAGAAACGGCTGGGGCAGAAGGAAAGGATGCTTCCGGTGAAAAAGAGGAAAGCGAAGCAGGGATTTACCGCAAACGCCTCAATGATCTGGATGCCCAGATTCAGAAGATGCGGGAAGAGGAGAAAGATCCCAATGTATACTCGATTAAAACCTCTGCCGAAACGGAGGTCAAGATGTGGGACAGTGAAATGAATACCGTCTATAATGCCCTCCTGGCGATCCTGCCTCAGGAGGAGGCAGAGGCTCTTGCAAAGGAACAGAAGGAATGGCTTAAGACCCGTGAGTCCTCTGCAGCAGAGCAGTCCGGAAAAACCGGAAACGTGGGCGGGATTACCTACAGTTCCAGCCTTGTAAACCTGATCCGCGACCGGGCCTATGAGCTGGCAGACCGATATGAGGAGGTCAAGTCCGGGACGCAGGGAAGTTCGGGGCGGTAAAGGGGCTGCAATCCACGGAAACTGTCGGTGTAACTTCCGGTATGTGTCTGACTAAACCTGCGCTGACAAATCAGGGCAGGACCGCAGAGAAAACAGTGACCTTCAAAGAGACTTCCTTGTTTCGATACGGTCGAGAGGATTATAAAACAAGGACTGTGAGAAAGAAAAATCTTTTTCGCAGTCCTTGTTTTTACTGTATTAAAATATATGATTGACATCGCTGCTTTTGATTAAGAAGGTATTCCATCCTCCGCAGCTACAGAACCTGAAACTCCAGCCATTTTCTGCTCATATACCGCTTCGAAAAAGGGTTCCCGCGGCTCAGCCAGTCAGAGAACATACCAATCCACACGGCTACTGGTCCTACGCCGAGGCCGCGGATGAGAAAGATACACAGGGATACCCGGCAGAGCCACATGGAAAGACAGGAAATGATCATGGTATATTTGACATCTCCGGCGGCCCGCAGAGCATAGGCGGGGATGAAGGAAGGTACCCCGATCAATGTGAGAGTTTTGATCCGCGGAATATTCATGCTTTCCGTTTCCATGCCTGAAAGCGTCACAATAGGACGGGCCAGCAGGAACAGGAGAATACAGCTGCCGGCTACGGCGATCTCCGCTGCCACACAGAACTTTTTTACATAGTAAACGGCCTCATCCTTTCGGCCCGCCCCCAGACAGTGTCCGGTAGCGGTCATAAGTCCGATGCCTACGCCCACTCCTGCAATACCGTTAAAACTCTCAAAGTTGGAGGCCATGGCGTGAGCGGCCATGGCAGTGACTCCCAAGGTAGATACACTGGACTGGATGGCCAGCTTTCCGAACTGGAACATACTGTTTTCTATGCCTGCCGGGATGCCGATATGGAGGATACGGCGGATCAGAGGCATATGAGGACGGATACGGATATAATTGGACACATGGACCGGCTGATTTTCTCTGGGCTTTGCCAGGCGCATAAGTACCAGAAAGGCGCATAAAGCCCTGGCGGCCAGCGTGGAAATAGCTGCTCCGGCCACGCCCTGTCCCAGGATGAGTACCAGAACCACATTTCCGATGACGTTTGCAATATTTGCGATCACAGACATGGCCATGGGGAAGCTGGTGTTTTTCTGCGCCCTGAAAATAGAAGAGCCGGCATCATACAGGGCGATAAAAGGGTAGGACAGGGAGGAAAAGAAGAAGTATGTCCTGGCAGAGTTAAATACGTCCGCTTCCACCGTTCCGAAGATGAGCCTCAGGATCTGACGGTCAAAAAGAATGCAGAGGGCAGCTGTTACAAGGGAGATGAAGGTTACGATAAACAGCGTCTGCTCCGCAGAATGGACAGCGTGTCCCAGTTTTTTCTGCCCCAGATACTGGGCGCAGACGATGGTGCCTCCGGTAGAGAGGGCATAAAAAGCCTGGATCACCAGAATATTGATGGAATCCACCAGTGATACGGCGGAAATGGCATAGGAGCCGACATGGGCCACCATAAAGGTATTGACCATGCCCATCATGGTGATGAGAAGCTGCTCTGCCATCAGGGGCAGCAGCATGGCAGTAAGCTGCCGGTTGGTAAAAAGATGGTCTGTGGGGGTGGGGGATTGGTTCATGGAAAAGTGTCCTTTCCGGCGCATTCAGGGAATACGCCATTATATTTAGGAAAATATATGTACGCTCAGGAAACGCCGCCATGTGTTTCCTGAACTGCTGATGGTAAGTTTAGCACACTCTGCAAAATGTCACAATGGAGATAATAACGAAATAGGAACCAAATAAAAAGCTGTTTTGTTTAATCAGACAGTCTTGATAAATATAAGTCAATATGGTAAAATGACGCTTATGGTTATGATTTCAAATTAAGATGTGCAGATACCGCGCATCAAAGGATATGGAGGAAGAGAAAGTGAAAGAACCACAGTACCGCGGAGTGAACGAGCTGCGCCGTATGTTCCTTGAATTTTTTGAAGGCAAGGGCCATTTGGCAATGAAAAGCTTCTCACTCGTGCCCCATAACGATAACAGCCTTCTGCTGATCAACTCCGGTATGGCTCCCTTAAAGCCCTACTTCACCGGTCAGGAGATCCCTCCCAGAAGAAGGGTTACCACCTGCCAGAAGTGCATCCGTACCGGCGATATTGAGAATATCGGAAAAACCGCCCGACACGGCACTTTCTTTGAGATGCTGGGCAACTTTTCCTTTGGCGATTATTTTAAGACAGAGGCAATCCACTGGTCCTGGGAATTTTTGACAGAGGTGGTAGGCTTAGATCCTGAGCGTCTGTATCCCTCCGTTTACGTAGACGATGACGAGGCTTTCGAGATCTGGAACAAGGAGATCGGTATTCCCGCAGACCGTATTTTCCGTTTTGGAAAAGAGGACAATTTCTGGGAGCACGGCTCCGGTCCCTGCGGCCCCTGCTCTGAGATCTACTATGACAGAGGTGAGAGATTTGGATGTGGAAAACCCGGATGCACCGTAGGCTGTGAGTGTGACCGCTACATTGAGGTCTGGAACAACGTATTCAGCCAGTTTGAGAATGATGGCCACGGCCATTATTCCGAACTGAAACAGAAAAATATTGATACGGGTATGGGGCTGGAGCGTCTGGCCGTAGTGGTTCAGGGCGTAGATTCCCTGTTTACCGTAGATACCAACAAGGCGCTCTTAGACCGTGTCTGCGCGCTCTGCAAAAAGGAATACCAGAAGGAACATGAGACAGATGTTTCCCTGCGCATTGTGACAGACCACATCAAGTCCTGTACCTTTATGATCTCTGACGGCATCATGCCTTCCAACGAGGGCAGAGGCTACGTCCTGCGCCGTCTGCTGCGCAGAGCTGCCCGCCATGGCCGCAAGCTGGGGATTGAAGGCAAGTTCTTAGCAGACCTTTCAAAGACTGTGATTGATCTTTCCAAGGACGGTTATCCAGAGCTGGAAGAGAAGCAGTCCATGATCTTTAAGGTATTGAGTGAGGAAGAGGATAAGTTCAATAAGACCATCGACCAGGGTCTTGCGATTCTTGCTGAGATGGAGGCTTCCATGGCTTCTTCCGGCGAAAAGACCTTATCCGGTGAAAATGCATTTAAGCTTTATGATACGTATGGCTTCCCGATAGACCTGACAAGAGAAATCTTAGAGGAAAAGGGCTGCGGCGTGGACGAGGAAGGCTTTAATGCTGCTATGAAGGAGCAGAAAGACAAGGCCCGCAAGGCCCGTAAGGCAACCAACTACATGGGAGCGGATGTGACTGTATATCAGTCCATTGACCCGTCCATCACCTCTGAATTTGTAGGCTATGACAAGCTGACAGTTGAATCGAAGATTTCCGTGCTGACCACAGAGGAAGAGCTTGTAGAGGCTCTTACAGACGGCCAGACCGGAACCATTATCACGGATGCGACCACCTTTTACGGCACCATGGGCGGCCAGCAGGGCGATAAGGGTATCATTTCCAATGAAAACGGCCAGTTTAAGGTAAAGGATACCATTCACCTTCAGGGCGGCAAGATCGGCCATGTAGGCGTGATGACAAAGGGAATGCTCCGCCATGGAGAAACCGTAACCCTGTCTGTATGCGAGAGAAACCGTGCCTTAACCTGCAAAAACCACAGTGCCACCCATCTGCTTCAGAAGGCTTTAAGAACCGTTCTTGGAAGCCATGTAGAGCAGGCAGGTTCCTATGTGGATGCAGGCAGACTCCGTTTTGACTTTACTCATTTCTCAGCCATGACCCCTGAGGAGATCATGAAGGTAGAAGATATGGTAAATGCAGAGATCAGCGCCTCTATTCCGGTTGAAACTCAGATTATGACCTTAGACGAGGCAAAAAAGACAGGAGCCATGGCTCTGTTCGGCGAGAAGTACGGCGAGAAGGTCCGGGTCGTAAAGATGGGCGATTTCTCTACCGAGCTGTGCGGCGGTACCCATGTGGCAAATACCAGCGCCATTGCATCCTTTAAGATCCTTTCTGAGGCAGGCATCGCGGCAGGTGTAAGACGTATTGAGGCTCTTACCTCTGAGGGCCTAATGAAACATTATGCAGAAGTAGAAGAGGAACTCCATGAGGCAGCAAAGGCAGCCAAGACCACTCCTGCATCCTTAACTTCCCGTATTGAGGCTCTTTTAGAAGAGATCAAGACACTGGCCTCTGAAAATGATAAGCTAAAGAGCAGGCTGGCAAATGACTCTCTGGGTGATGTTATGAGTCAGGTAAAGGAAGTAAACGGTGTTTCAGTGCTGGCTTCCAGAGTGGCTGACGTAGATATGAACGGCCTGAGAAATCTGGGTGACCAGTTAAAAGATAAGCTGGGCGAGGGCGTAGTCGTGATCGCCTCTGTGCTGGACGGCAAGGTAAATCTGATGGCGACCGCAACAGACGGCGCGCAGAAGAAAGGCGTTCACGCAGGCAACCTGATCAAGGCGATCGCAGGCCTGGTAGGCGGTGGCGGCGGCGGCCGTCCCAATATGGCTCAGGCCGGAGGAAAGAATCCTGCGGGCGTTGACGAAGCCCTTAAGAAAGCGGTTGAAACGGTAGAGGAGCAGACGAAATAGGCAATTTTATCCAGTTTCTCACCGTGGAAATAAAAATAAGAAAAAAATATGAATTTTTTCTTGACGTATGGGATTTTTATGCTATAATCATAACAGTGCTAAAAATACCCAAACAGTTGTATTATGCACAATTACACAACTGGAGGGAGGTTAGGTGTGAGCGATGTCAAACGTAATTGTTAAAGATAACGAGAGCTTAGACAGTGCTTTACGCAGATTCAAAAGAAACTGTGCAAAGGCTGGCATTCAGCAGGAAATTCGTAAGAGAGAGCATTACGAGAAGCCAAGCGTAAGACGTAAGAAGAAGTCTGAAGCTGCTCGTAAGCGCAAGTATAACTAATTCACGCACAGGGTTAGTTAGTTTTTGAGTAAAGTAAATCAGCCGGCTGCCGGGAAGAATCCTGGCGGCTGGCTGTTTTATGCTGTAAAGAAAATATTGCGGGAACATAACCGGATGGAAACTGTTTTGGAGCCTGGGCCTTTTCCTGCGCAAAAAAGGCCGGAGCCAAAGGACAGGGAAGAAAACCGACGTTTTCTGCTGCTTTTTGGCTCCGTTTTTTGATGCGGCGATTCCGAACTCGCCCTTATACGGCGCTGGGCTTATTTTATCTCATTGAGCCCGCAGGAGGGAACGGCTACCATAGAAAAGTTGGTATGATAGATCACGAATCCAGGCGCTGCGCCGGTTACCTTTTTGATGCTTTTCTTCTGGATATAGTCGATTTCCACCTTTTCGCTGTCGCGCCCCTTGGAATAGTAGGCGGCCAGCGCGCCCGCCTCCTCAAAGGCCCGATCCGGGATTTCGGCTTTGCCGTCGTTTTTCAGGATTACATGGGAACCGGGGATTCCCTTTGCGTGAAACCACCAGTCGTTTCCGCTGGCGAACCGGAAGGTCAGATCCTCGTTCTGGTAATTATTTTTGCCTACATAGATGTGATAACCGTCAGAGGAAATGTAATGGAAGGGCTTACTTGTAACCTTGGGCCGTTTGTCGCCTGGTCGGCGTTTCTTTACATATCCATACTCCATCAGTTCTTCTTTGATCTGCACCAGATCGTTTTCAGCCAGGGCAATATCCAGGGCGGAGCTGATAGATTCCAGGTGATCGATCTCGGCTCTTGTCTGGTCGGTCAGCTGGCTTAAGGCCTCGAAGGTGCGCTTTAATTTATTATACCGGTCAAAATGCTTTTTGGCATTGTCCTTTGCAGAAAGCTGGGGATCCAGGGGGATGGATATTTCTTTTCCGGTATAATAGTTTATACAGGAAAAAGAGTTTTCTCCTCCTGAAAGCTCGTATCCATAAGTGTTTAACAGTTCTCCGTAAATCCGGTATTTTTCCCGTTTCTCCGTATCCTTCAGCTGTTTTAGCTGCAGGTCGTATTTTTTATAATTGCGCTCCAGGGATGTCTGGACGATTCGTCTCAGATCAGCAGATTTCTGCCGGATCCGGGTGCGCGTGTCTCTGGATGCATAGTAATTTTCCAAAAGGGCGCTGACAGAGGCCCATTCTTCCCTGCGGTATCCCCTTCCTTCACAGCAGGTCAGAGGGATTGCGGCGTATTCTGCAGGGCCATCCTGGTCATACACGATGGCCGGAGAAAAACGTCCCTCTTTTACATCCTCCATTATCAGGTGGAAGGTATGGGCCAGGTGGGTCAGTTCTGCTGCAGAAAGCTCGTTGACAGAATGGTCGGAGTCGATGGAAGCCAGATGGCAGATTTCCTCCGCCACAATGGGGCTGATCCCTGTAAAATGGTTATACAGGGCCTTCTGGACTGTCATGGGCGCGCTCTTTACGGTCTGGCAGAAGGTTTCCTCCGTTACGCTCAGAGGATCCTCCTTGGCCACTGTCTGCGGGATGAAATACATTCTTCCGGGAAGGACTTCGCGGACGGAACTCATATTTGCGGATACGTGCTTGATGCTGTCAATAATTGTGCCGTCCTCTTTGCAGAAAATGATATTGCTGTGCTTTCCCATGATCTCCACGATGAGCCTTTTTCGGCAGAGATCGCCCATTTCATCCAGATGCTCTAATGTAAATTCCAGAATACGCTCCAGTCCCGGCTGGGAGATGGAAAGGATCCGGGCGCTTCCGATATGCTTTCTAAGAAGCATACAGAAATTGGGCGCAGTGAGAGGGCTGGGCTTATTGGTTTCGGTAAGATAGATAAGGGGCAGACTGGCGCTTGCGGAAATCTGCAGCCGATAGGCCTCCCGGTTATTTTTAATGGCAATGAGCAGCTCATCCTTTTCCGGCTGGGCGATCTTTGTGATCTTCCCGCCCTCTAAGGTCTTTTTTAACTCACAGGCCAGATTGGCAATGGTAATACCGTCGAATGCCATATTTGATACACTCCTGTCAGGCCCATATTTGTCCTGGCTTCTCACATAAAAGAGAAAGCCTGGGACGGGGCGCTTGTCTATAAGGATAGCATAATTTCGGGAAATAGAAAAGGGAAACTGTTTTTGGGAGGGAAAACCGGGGAATTTGAAAACAAGTTGACTTGCCCCCACAGATGAATTATAATACTGTATAACTATGTAGTAATCAATGAAAGGGAGGCATTCCTTGTATGTTAAAAAGCATGACCGGTTTCGGAAGGTGCGAGAATGCTACGGATGAGTACAGGATTTCCGTGGAGATGAAGGCAGTAAACCACAGATATCTGGATCTGAGCATTAAGATGCCCAAGAAGTTCAACTACTTCGAGGCATCCATCCGTACTCTGCTTAAGAAGTACGTTCAGCGGGGGAAGGTGGATATTTTTATCAATTATGAGGATTATACCGAGGGAAACCTCTGTCTGAAATATAACCGCGCTCTGGCGGCGGAGTACATGGCTCACTTTAAACGGATGGAAGAGGAGTTTAACATCTCCAACGATATTCAGGTATCCGCCCTGGCCAGATGCCCGGAGGTGCTTACCATGGAACAGGCCCCGGATGATGAGGAACACCTCTGGGAGATCCTTTCAAACGCCATGGAGGAAGCGGCAAAGAAGTTTGTAGCCTCCAGGGAGGCCGAAGGAGAGCACCTTAAACAGGACCTTCTCGGCAAACTGGATTATATGACCGGCCTGGTAGAGTTCATTGAGTCGCGTTCCCCTCAGATCCTTTCTGAGTATCGGATGAAGCTGGAGGAAAAAGTCAAGGAACTCCTAAACGGCGCTGCAGTTGATGAAGGGCGCATTGCCTCTGAGGTGGTGATCTATGCGGACAAGATCTGTGTGGACGAAGAGACGGTACGTTTAAGAAGCCATATTGAAAATACAAAGAGGGAGCTTTTAAGCGGCGGGAGCGTGGGAAGAAAGCTTGACTTTATCGCTCAGGAGATGAACCGTGAAGCAAATACCATTTTATCAAAGTCAAATGACCTGGAGATTTCCGACAGAGCTATTGCCTTAAAGACAGAGATTGAAAAGGTGCGGGAGCAGATCCAGAACATCGAATAAGATGAAAGAGAGGAGATATCCCATGAATCAGCAGGGGATTTTGGTGGTCGTATCCGGATTTTCAGGAGCGGGTAAGGGAACTTTGATGAAAGAGCTTTTAAGGCGTTATGACAATTATGCCCTTTCTATCTCCGCTACCACAAGAAAACCCAGAGAGGGCGAAGAAAACGGAAGAGAATACTTCTTCCTTTCCGAGGAAGAGTTTAAAAAGCTGCGGGATGAGCATAAGCTGGTTGAGTACGCCAAGTATGTGAATCACTACTACGGTACTCCAAGGGAGTACGTAGAGGAGAAGATGGCCCAGGGGAAGGATGTGATCCTGGAGATTGAGATTCAGGGAGCCTTAAAGGTGAAAAAGCGCTATCCTGATGCCCTGCTTCTCTTTATTACGCCTCCAAGTGCAAAGGAGTTAAAGCGCCGTCTTGTGGGCAGGGGAACAGAGAGCCTTGAAGTGATCAATGCGCGGTTAAAGAGAGCGGCCGAAGAGGCGGACGGGATGGAGGCATATGACTACCTTCTGATCAATGATGATATTGACCAGTGCGTGGAAAAGATGCACCAGCTGATCCAGCTGCAGCACGAAAAGACATCCTATCATCTGGATTTTCTTGGAAAGATGCGGGAAGACTTATACCATCTGGATGACAGAGACTGATGTCAGGAAACGGCCCCGTCTGATGCCGGAGGAATCTTCGGCGTGCAGGGCGAGGCATCCTATATATTTAAAATTTGAAAGGGGAATGTAGAATGTTACATCCATCATACACAGATCTGATCAACGTTGTAAACAGCGATATCGAACCGGGCGAGCAGCCGGTGGTACAGAGCCGTTACTCCATTGTGATTGCGGCATCCAAGCGCGCAAGACAGCTGATTGCAGGCCTCCTGATTA
>OBYF01001204.1_pt1 | contig 9219 bp, 7 predicted proteins | sample 1495471 | NCBI WGS metagenome assembly OBYF01 (sample SAMEA2580185, study PRJEB22360) | human gut metagenome | biome: human gut; feature: human-associated habitat; material: faeces | place: Denmark | collected 2008/2010
CCACCCTGTTAAAAACAGCGGCCGCCGCTGTCACGACATCCATATCGCTGTGCTCAAACTTAAAAGTAAAGACCTCTTCAAAAGTACATTCGGCCACATGCCATACCAGATATTCCGGATTTTCGACCAGCGCCGCCTTGATATTATCCCTTATATTGCGCAGCCAGCCCATACAATAAGTAGTACCATAATAATCCTTCAACGCATCTTTAGACGTAAAAAAGCGACTTAATACTTCCTTATCATTCCGATACATCGCCAGCCACATCGGCCAGTAATTCAAATGCACTCCCACAGCCAAATGCTCAAACGACTCAAAATACGGCACATTCCTGTAAACCAGAAGCTCGATCCCATCAAGCCCCAACCCTGCAACAAACTGTTCCAAAGTTTTTCCGGTTTTTAAAATCGCTTTCTCCTGACCCGGCATAAAACAGTAATTGCATAAATGCTTTGTTTTACGCCTCATCCCAGCACCGCCTCAGGCTCGTCACCGTTATCCTTACTGCTCATTTTTTTACTGCGAGACAACGCCCCTCTTTGCGAGCACTTAAACCTTAATCTGTTCACCTCGCGCAATAAAGCAATATAGTTCGCTTTATCAACAGTGATAGTGCTCTCGTCATTGTTTTCAATCTCTTTGATAATTTTCTTTAATTTCATACCCATATTGGGCTGCTGCAGCCAAAACAGCCCGCCCTCCTTCAAGTGACTTGCGCCTTGTATCCCAAAAACAAAACAGGAAACTGCCAATGCGTCAGTTTCCTGTCAAAATACATCATCACCACGCACCAGGATACACAGCCGCCAAGCTGCAAAACACAGCAAAAAAGCGACAGTACTGTTTTCATCAAATAAACAGTACACATGTATCCACCTTGTGCATCGCAAGTCATTACGGATGTTAAAACAGGCAGTTCTCCTGGCTTCGGATCATCGCTCGGCCACGCCTTCTCAGGTTTCCCCAATGGACAAATGCGGCTTTGCTCCCCGTTACAGTTGCGGGACAGCGCAGGTCTTACACCTGCTTCTCTATTAAGTCCTTTAAGCAATAGCTTTCAGACACCTGTTTTCTTAACTATATGAAATTATTAGAACTGAAATTCTTAGCTTATTCGTAATGCTTTTTAAATAACTTATATAACCATTATAAACTTCTTGCTTTTTGTAGTCAAGTAAACTTTCACCTTAATATCCTCTGATCACGAAAAAATTTTTTTATTTTCTGCATGATCGTCACATTATCACTTTTTTTTAAAGCTTCGCTTTCAACCATTACAATATCCTGAGCCAGTAATCCTTTTCGTACATATAAAACCGGTGTATTCTCTTCTGCGATCCCCTTTAAAAGCAATGCCGCCTTAGCCTGATCAAAAGCCTGCTGTAAATTCTGCCCAAACCCGATACTGGAATAAAACTGCGCCGCAAAAACTATTGCTGCCTCGTCACCTATCTCGGTATTCATTCCAATAGCAGCCTCAACCTTATCGACAACAGCCTGAGCTTCCTTCTGCGAAAAACAGGCGTTAAAAAAAATCATCCTCACCTTTTTAGACGCTGAAGCCACAGCAGCGGCCATAGCTTCTTTAGAAACCATCGACATATTACCGCTGCCATCATCAAGAACTATTTCTCCCTTTTCAGAGCCATGCCCCGAAAAATGAATTATCTCCGGATCAGTTTCATTGATCGCCTGCAAAATATCCAGCGATTGTACCGCCCAGCGGCTAAAAAACTCGATCCCGTCACGTCCTTCCGACTTGCGGATAGCTTCAGTTATCGACCTGACCTCCTGGTCTAAAGCCAGCTTCTGAGTATCCTGTGGATTAGCCGCTAAAAACAAAATCGTCAGCTTATCAACCGGCTGCTGCGGCTTGATTGCCTGCTCTATTTCTGCGCCAACCTGCAAAGCACGCTCGCGCATAAGCTGCGACTTCTGTCCGCATAAAAGAATAAACTTATTTTCTTCCTCCAGCAGCTCATTTTCTGTTTTGGCTATCTCCTGCTCTATCTCATTGATTTTTTTACAAGCTTCGGCCCTGTCATCCTTCAGCTGAACCAGTTTAGTCTTTTTATTCATGATCGAAGCTTGGGCCTTTGCAAATTCTTTACCGTTCATCATATTTCCGCCTGCCTGAAATACTCGTCGATACCGGCGGCAATAGCCCCGGCAAAAGCCGGCATATCATTTTCTAAAAGTTCAAGATCATCATTATTATCAATAAAGCCCAGCTCCACCAAAATAGCCGTCATAACAGTCCGGCGCAGTACATACAGCCCCTGGCGCTCTTTGCAGCCACGGTCTATCGTCGGCACCTTACTCAAAATCTTCTTCTGCACAGCCTCACCCAAAAGTCGACCCTGCTCGCTGTAATATAAAGTTTCTGTACCGCGGGCATTGCGGCCCGGTGAAGCATTGCAATGCAGTGAAACAAAAATATCAGCCGGCCAGTCGTTAGCAGCAGCCACCACAGCATCCAGATCATCACTCTGCAGCAACATCACCTCATGTCCCGCTCTTTTTAAACCGCGTTCCAGCAAAGCTCCGGCCTGTTTGGTAACATCAGCCTCACGTACATCATAATCAATGTTCACAGCACCGCTGTCAACGTTCGGGTCATGCCCCGGATTAACAAAAACCTTCATTGCCCACGCCCCCTTTAAACGTACAAATCAACTGAAATAGCAGCTCATTTCTCCGCGCCGCTTTCCTCGGCAGCGAAGCCCTGCGCTGCTATTAAAACACTTAAACTGAAAATAACTGCCGCAATGAATTTCATACGCTTCTCACCGCTCCTTATTCTAGTTATGCTTATCATTTTTCAATAAAAATTTCAACAAAGTATCGGCAAAACTCTGCCCGGGGACTTTTTTCCATATACCCGCGCCGCTGCGTTCATCAATAATTCTTCCTTCCCCAGTATAAACCTTAGTCTGCACAGTTTTATAAAGCTGTTTGCGCAGGTCAAAAACAAGCAGCATATCGCAATAAGCTGCTTGTTCACCTGTTTCCAGCTTAGCCGCATAGTTTTTATTCAACTGTTCTAAAACTTTAGTATCTTTAAAAACAGTACGCATCAAAACCTGTTTTTCATTTTTACTTTTATTTCCCTCTGTGTCTTCGACAGGCTTGATACTATCATATTCAAACAAATAATTGCCGGTCTCGCTGCTCATCAGCAGGGTCCAACGTTCTGCCTCCAGTTCTGCCTCAGTCTTTTTAGGCTGCACAGAAAGCTCAAAAGCCCATGGGTCGGCAGGTATCTCTTCCTGCTTTTCGGCAGCATAAACCGGAAGCAGTAAAGAACAACTTAATAATACCACTGTAAAAAATCTATACATCACTATCCACTCCACTCATACTTTATTTAATATATATTTGCTTAGTGCACTAATAATACTGCACTAAGCAAATATAACAAGCTGCCGCATTACCCGCCAAAAGCAGGCAATGCAGACACGCTTGTCAGAAAATCAACTTTTAATTTATATAGGGTTCATTATTTCTTTGCTTTTTCAGCCAGTTCGCGGGCTTCTTTGGCCAAGCGAATATGGGATGCCAAAGACTTGGAAGCAACAGCCAGATTCAAGCCACGAGTGGTCGGGATAGACGGAGCGATGAAGCAGGCAGAGTTGAGGTTACCACCAGTATAATCGCTCATCTCGGTAATGCTAAAGGTTCTGTTTGCTGTTACTGCCGTAGTGGGAGTTCCGTCATAAACAGCGATTGGAGTACCTTTAACAAACCACAAGCGGCTGCCGTCAGCATGGATGCCCCACAAATAGCCTGGGTCATTAACTGCCACAACTTCCGTCCAGTTAGCCGGAGTAGTAATATTAGCCAAAGTGGTGTGATAAACGCTGCCTACCAGATTCGCAAAACCACTGTCATAATGACCTGCGAAAATATAAACATTATTAGCATCCAGAATAGAAATGTCGCGGAAGTCGCCTTTTTGAGTCGGGTTTGTGATAGTGACGGTAGTTACACCAGTTTGTGTAAAGTTTGTCAAGTCAACGATGCACAGATTAGTATCAGCATTGCCGCTGCCAGCATTCTGCATTCCGCCCAGCGAGCAGACATATAGCTTATTATCATACAAATCAAGTGTAAAGGAATTTTTACCGACTGTTACATAAGCATTATCATAAGTTAATGTTCCTCTTGCGCTAATAGCAAATCTTGCCACAACACTGTCGTAATAAGTAGCATAACCACTGCCTTTATTGACATAGAACAAAGCATACAATTTACTGCCAACTACAGTCAGCGCTTCACCGTGGAAAACGCCGTCAGCATAAGGATTGGCAAAAGCAGGAAAATCTGCCGGAAAGGCATATTCACGAGTTTGGGTGTAATCGCTATCCATATCCACAACAGCGATTTTGGACAGGTCATAACCGGTACCAAAAAGCCATCTACCGCTGGTAGCTACGCCATGCAGGTTGGCAACACCAGACCACCCCTGGCTGTATAGCGGCACGGCCCAGTTTCCCTGCGGATCAATGATCCGGTTAGGCTCAGAGGTAGAAGTATAATTATATTGGCGCAGCACCAGACGGCTGCTGTTTCTATCAAAAAAATTAAAGAAAGCCGGATCACCATTAAGCTTAGGATTATCAATCTTATTTTTTTACAGCAGACAAAGCAGTGGCAACCGCAGCACGTTCACCATTGATAGCACCTGCAGTACCTTCGGAATAACCGGAATTTGTAGCCGTATAGGCAAATAGATTTTCACTCATTTTTTACACGCTCCTTTAATTTTAAAATCTTTTTAATAATAATGTTACCTGTATCTCTTTATAAAGCTCTGCCTTAGCCCATGGGCCTCACCTCCTCAGCATACTGTTGCCTGTTATTTTAGTAAGTATATTGCAAAGTCGCATAATAAGTGCGCCCCTGAATCGGATATTGGATATTTCTTGTCTCGCCGTTACCATACATATTTAAATACATATCATTGGCTTTATTCAAGACATCATTACAACCCACTGCTAACTGTAAGGATTTATTAAACTTATATTTTACGCCCACATCCATAGTCGTCAGCGAGGACTGCCTCTTTACAGCACCTGTAGTCAGTGGTATCGGGTCAGTAACCATCCAGTCCACATACCTAAGCTGCGTAAACAAACTCCAGTTAGTATCTGGTCGATATGTCAACCGCGCTGTGCCTTCCCATTGGGGCTGGTAGGTCAAGCTTCCAGCAATGGTATTGGAGTCATAACCAGGCAGTTTAGTCATATCATAGAACACGTCTTTAGGTTTAGTATAGGTCGCTTGTAAATTAACATCCCATTTCTGCCAAGACATGTCTGCCTGTATTTCCAAGCCATTGACTTTTGCTTTGGCAGCGTTAGTGTAGAAAAAGAAGAAATTCCGACTCATCAACTGCAGTAGGTTTTCAGAATCACGGCCAAAATAAGTCAGCTGGAATTTAGCCGTGTCGGCTCCCAATGCCTTGCCGTCCCAAATAGCACTTACATCCCACTGTTTGCCTTCTTCCGGCATAGGGAACACGCTGTCAGTGCCGTCTACGTTCGGCATAGGCCAAATTCCGGCGCCGTCACCAGCGATCTCGTACATATTGAGCAGCCGGTAGTAAGTACCGCCTGTCGCCCGCAGCGTAAAGTGGTCGTTAAACTGCTTTTTCAACGCCAGCTGCCAGGTCACTTTATCATCAGTTTGCTCATCCTGTTGATGGAACCATTTTACATTTTGCGGATCATTCTTTTCGTCATAACGGTCGCTGCGCCCTAAAATCTTAGAACGATTATAACGAACGCTGGGCGTCAGCCAAAAATCACCTTTTTTATTTAATGTGATCGTATCCTGGACTTGGGCATTAAAAATCTCCTGCTCATAATAATTACGCCACCTGCCGCGGGTATCTTCGCTGGAATTTTCAAAATCATGCATTCGCCAGCCGTCAATATCCATTTTTTCTTTAGAGGCATCGACCAAAAATTCTATCAAGTGTCGGTCGCCGGCTTTATAGCTTCCGTCTATCTTCGCACCCAATCGACGGCTGTCGTATTTGCTCCACAAACTATTAGCACTCAAAGTATTTAAACTGTTTGTTGCTTCAAGCACCTTTTCCAAATTCTGCCAATCATCAATATAATAATCTTTATCCTGCTTTAAATAGTTGATACTCCAGCCCCATTCCAGATTGCCGACTGTATCGCGCCGACCTAAAAGCAATTCCTTCGCCGTTAACTCCTGATTACGAAAATAATACATATTAGGCTTGCCGTAAGGCATATTTACTGCCCAATCCTGATCCACAGTCCAAAGTGGGGCGTAATTATTATCAATAGGATGCGGCAGATGCCGTCTGATATTTTTCCAGGTAGCTTTAGCCAGCCAGTGGTCATCCTGCCATTTGATAATGGCATCGGTGTTTTTATAATCATTAGCCTTACGCCAGCGTTCAGCACTTTCAAGTTTGTCTAATTGGTATTGATCGCTTTTATATAAATTTTCTTTGTAATTAGGATCAGCATATTTGGCATAATAAAACTCCCAATCATGCTCCATAACATCTCTTCCACCATAGTCATCAGGATTCTGTTTCCAAAAAACTTCATAAATATCGCCGCCCGGAGCACACCTTGTTACCATCTCATCAATTGATGTAACCTTACCCAAGCTAGGTTCTTCCATTCCAAAGCCAACATCGTAGCTAATTTGCTTATTTATTCTATTAGTGGCATTTTCCAAATCTTTATAATAATATTGCAAACGCTCTTTGTAGGTTCTGTCATTATCAAAATTCTTATATTTAAAATCGCCTTCACTCTGGTCGCGATTGATGCTAACCATCAATGCGCCGCCCCCCAGAGGAGCGTCGATTTGTAAACTACCCTTGTAGCCGCCAAAGGAGCTTTTGCCGAAACTGGCCTGCACGTTAGCTTTGGTAGGGCGTTTGGTAACAATATTGATAACGCCGCCCATAAAGGTACCGCCAAAGCGCGCCGGTATGTAACCGCGGTAGACCTCGATCCGTTCGACATTATGTACAGGAATAGTAGAAATATCTGCCGCCGCGTCGCCGCCTAAATTGAACAAAACACCATCGACAAACACACCGACCTGTGCAGCCGTTGAGCCACGCACACTGACCGTAGTATACTGACCTTTACCGTTTACCTCGCGTACATGCACACCAGGGACCATTTTCAACAAGTCGGGCAGGTCTTTCTGCTCACCCTTATAGTCATCAGGGCGAATAACCGTTACCGTTCCCGGCGACAATTTTGCTTCCCAATCAGGGCGCTTCGCCTCAACCGTTACGCCTTCCAGGGTAAAATCCATGCCATCATTCTCAGTTTCGTCTGCTGCAGCTTGGACACCCTGCACAGCTGCTGTTTTAGCTTCGGCTTGCGCTGTATTGTTAGAAGACTCTGCCGCCCATACCCTCGGCTGGTCCCCCCCTAATGTACAAACGCCCAAAGCAGCTAAATCCCCGCTGTTATGGCAGCTTGCCGCAAGCTGTTTCTTTCATTTCTCATGCAAATCAATCCTCCCACTTTTGTAAAAAATAACGCCGCATTTTCTACCAGTCCATTCGGTGAAAGTGCAGCGTCTGTTTTTTTACAAAACAGCCTGCTCCGCTTTTCTGGCCGAAAATACTAAAATTTCCGCGCTGCTGGTTTCAGCGCATAATCATAGCGTCCGCAGAAATATTTGTCTGGCAAAACGCCAAACTTAAATATCTCTGCAAAATTTTCTCCCAGTCTGTCTACGCAGGCTGTTCAAAAGATAGAACCAGTCAGCACTCTGACTCAAGATCATCACTTCAACATCCCTTTGTGAAAGGACTGCAATGCTGAAGCTCCCTAATACAGTTGCGTGACAGCGCCGGATTCACACCGGACTTCCCTATAAAACCACGGATCATTGATCCCACAAGTACCCAGTTCCAAATTTTCATTTTTTGTTTTCAATGTACATGTCATTTATCACTCCAGTACCGTGACCGCAAGCATGGATACCACCATCCCAGCGGCACCACGCTCAAAGGTCTGAGTTGAGTGGAGTTTGCAGGCTATGACTAAACCTGCTGGAAATAAGAACTGCCTCCCTGCTGATACAGGGAGGCAGAAAAACTTGCATAACAAGCGTATACCAGTTTTTCTAACTCTCTGTCTCTCGCAGCGGCTAGAGTATCAGGCTGATTGCTGGCTTGGGCATAAACCCTTACAGCGCCGGGAGCGCAGCGGAATTGCACCGCTTATCATTTTACGATTACCACATGATAAGCATTACTATTTTCTCGATATGTTTAAATCATATAACTTACTTTTACATATGTCAACCTGTTTTTTCTGAATGTATACAATATTCTTTTTTATTTTTTTTAAATATTTTCTAATACAATTTAATTTATACAAAACTAAATTGTATAAATCTAATATCAGTATTTCATCAAAACTGCTTCTGTACGGCCCGCTTACAGCCATATCTTCCAGCGGCTAGTTTTTATACAAAATTCTACCTGTCATTTTTAAATAAATAAACTGTTTCATCTGGCTGAATATGCTTTGCATAAAATAAGCCCAGCCGTTGATGCCGGCACATGTTTCCCTGTTAATATGCACTCTGGCTGCAGGCATTGCCAAATTAAAATAAATTGTTTTTTCGATGTCGCCTATTTCGATCCGTACAAAACATTGCTTCGACAGAGACGGAATCGTGTAGGCTTTACACTCAGCTTCTCTATTAAAACCTGCGTCACCTGATAATATCAATATCTATTTATTTTGCAACTTCAGCAATCACATCACTGGTCAAATCTTTACCGCCATACAGCATTGCACTGCTGTCAACTACACTGCTGATACCGGCGCGTTTTGCAACTGTGGCAATAGCTTTTTGCACTTTTTTCTGAATCGGTCCCATAAGATCCTGTTCACGTTTGGCAATCTGCTGTGAAAGTTTTTCTCCCAGGGCCTGTTTACCACTGTTATCTAAAGAGGCAGACTTACTTTCAAATTCCTGCTGCGCTTTTTGGCGTTCCAGGTCAACAGCGCTCATGGTCGTTTTGATATCGGGATAGCTTTGAAATACCTGCTGGACGTTTACATACCCCACAACATTACCGGCTTCGGCTGCCGATACTGCGCCGCAAATACCCAGAGCCATGACAATCGTCAAAATAAAGGTCATAATTTCTTTTTTCATCGTTTACAACACTCCTTAATTTTTGTTTA
>OBYF01001205.1_pt1 | contig 9211 bp, 4 predicted proteins | sample 1495471 | NCBI WGS metagenome assembly OBYF01 (sample SAMEA2580185, study PRJEB22360) | human gut metagenome | biome: human gut; feature: human-associated habitat; material: faeces | place: Denmark | collected 2008/2010
ACTCGCGACCCCAACCTTGGCAAGGTTGTGCTCTACCAACTGAGCTATTTCCGCATTAGTGGTATTTCGGAGTGCAAATATAAACGGTTTTTTTTATTCCTCAAAATTTTTGCCCGGAAATTTACGAGACAAAAATCAAAAAAACTGTCATACAACCCTTCAGAACCGGTTTTTAATGCTAAATCCGACTATCTGACAACAGAAAGCTATTCCGCCACCACTCCCCAGCCGCCGCCTAACGCCTTATAGAGCTGCACCAAAGCGAGGTGTTCGTCCCGTACGGCGTTGCTCAAACCGATCTGGGCATCGAAATACCGGCGCTGGGCATCCAGCACGTCGATATAATTGATACTGCCGCCCCGGTACTGCAAATTGGCCAGTTCGACGTATTTGCGGGCAGCATCGCGCAGAGCGACCTTCAACGCGGCCGTTTTGCGGACGTTACGGTAAGTGACTACCGCATCGTTGGCTTCCTTGAAAACCTCCAGCACCTTCTTCTCGTACCCCAGCCGGGCTACGTCGTATGCCGCCAATGCCGCACGATATTTGGCCTGCTTGCGTCCGAAGCCGAAGACCGGAGCGGCGATCGCAGCGGCCACATACGAGAACGGGGAGCGAAAGAAACCCTGCAACGCATCGTTCTCCCAACCGCCTACCAGATTGAAGGTCAGCCGGGGAAAACGATCTGCATAGGCCATCCCCGCCGAAGCCATCGCCGAACGCAACTGTTGTTCGGAAGCCCGTACGTCGGGACGCCGCTGCAACAGTCCCGAAGGCAGACCGACAGGCAGACTGTCCGGAAACTCGGCTTCGATATTCATTTGACCGCGCAACACCTCCCAGTCAGGAGATTTTCCCATAAGCAATGCAATACTGTTTTCCATAATTTCGATCCTGCTCTCCAGATCCGGAATCAGGGTCGCCGTCGAAGCGTATTCCACTTTGGCCTGCTGGTAAACGGTTTCGGAGGTAAGACCGCCCTCGAACCGCAACTGCGCCTGCTGCACACCCTCGCTGCGCGTTCGGAGCGTACGACGCACGATGGAAAGCTCGTTATCCAAAGCCATCAACTGAAAATAGGCCGTCGCAACTTCCGCGACGAGAGTCATACGCATCGCACGCCAATCCTCGACCGAAGAGAGATACTCCGCCCCGCCCTTGCGCTTGGCCCAGCGCAGGTTTCCCCAAAGGTCCAGCTCCCAACTGACGGAGAGCTTGGCACTGAACTCCGGATCACGGCTCGACTCCTCGTCGGCATAATCGTTCGTTTCGTAATCAGCCAGCCCTTTGGCCGAAAAATTCGGCAAACGCTCGGCCTTGCTTATCCGATACAACTGCCGCATCTGCTCCACACGAGCCGCCGCCGCAAGCATATCCTTGTTATTTTCCAAGGTCAGCTCGATGACCCGGCGCAACGTCGAATCCCCGTAAAACTGCCACCAGCTCAGATCGGCGATGGTCAGCGAATCGGTATAGCCCGAAGCGATCTGCCCGGGCATCTCCACCTCGGGGGCCTGACAGTGCCGCACAGCCGAACAGGAAGAGAATCCGACGGTCAGTGCAGCCAAAATGACAAATATCGCAACTCGTTTCATCGTTTCTTCAGTTTTGCTTTAATCCGGTAAATCCACACGAAGAAGAAGGGCACGAAGACGATGCCGACAGAGATAGCTACCAGCATACCGAAAAAGACGCCCGTACCGATACCCTGACGGCTCGCCGACCCCGGACCCGAGGCGAACACCAGCGGCAGCAGGCCGAGGATGAACGCCAGCGAGGTCATCACGATCGGGCGGAAACGCAGGTGTGCGGCCTTGAGTGCCGCCGACACCACGTCGCGGCCTTTTTCCACCTCCTCCTTGGCAAACTCTACGATCAAAATGGCATTCTTGGCCACCAGACCTACGAGCATCACCAGGCCGATCTGAAAATAGATGTTGTTTTCCAAACCGCAAACCCAGATACCCAGATAGGCACCGATTCCGGCTACGGGCAGCGAGAGAATGACCGCGACGGGCACCGACCAGCTCTCGTACTGGGCGGCGAGGAAGAGGAAGACGAACAGGAAAGCCAGCGCCAGCACAAGACCCGTCTGTCCACTCACATGCTTCTCCTGGTAAGAAAGGCCGCTCCACTCGACGCCCACCGACGCAGGCAATTTCTCACGCACGATATTTTCCAGCTCGTCCATCGCCTGTCCCGAACTGTATCCGTGAGCCGCTTCGCCCGTGATGGTCGCAGCGTTGAACATATTGAAACGCTTGATCGTACCGGCACCCGTCGTATAGTGCGTTGTACCGAGCGACGTGACGGGAATCATCGCCCCGTCGGCACCCCGTACGAAGAAGAGGTTCAGGTTGTCGCGGTAAGCCCGATAAGGCGCGTCGGCCTGAATATATACACGGTATATACGGTTGAACATATTGAAGTCATTGACGTAGATCGAACCCGTGAACGCTTTCATCGTAGAGAAGATGTCGGACATCGAAACCCCGACCAACTGCGCTTTGTCGCGGTCCACGTCGAAATAAAGCTGCGGAATATCGGCTTGCATCGAAGAGGCCAGCCCCGTAAACTCGGGCCGCTGCTCGGCATAGTGCATCAACGTATCCACCGCCCGCTGCAGATCGGCATAGCCGGCATCCCCGCGAGCTTCGAGCACCATTTCGAAACCGCCCGAGGTTCCCAGACCGGGAATGACGGCAGGCGTCGAAAGATAGACCTTGCTTTCGGGATAACGCGACAACTCGTCGCGCACACGTTTCATCACTTCGCTGATATCCTCCGATTCCCGCTCCTTCCAGGACTTGAGGATCACTGTCAGTTGGCTGCGGGCCTGGTTGCTGCCCACACGAGGACTCGAACCCGTCACGTTGAGTACATACTCCACATCGGGATCCTGCATCAGAAAGGCCATCGCCCGGTCGGTCACCGTACGCGTACGCTCGATGGTCGCCCCTTCCGGAAGTTCCAGTTCGACGGTGAAATACCCCTGATCCTCCTGCGGCATGAAACTCTCGGGCACGAGTTTATTCATCAACCAGATACCGATGAGTACCACGCCGAAGGCGGCGAACATACGGCGCGAATGGGCGAGCGCCCGGCCGATCATACGGCCGTAGAGCTTATTGCCTTTCGCAAGACCGAAATTGATATACCGGAAAAACCGTTTCTTCCGGCCGCCTCTGTCGGGCTTCAACAGGTAGGCGCACATCACGGGGCTGAGCGTCAGCGCCACGACCGTAGAGATGATTACCGATACGGCGATCGTAATGGTAAACTGGCGATAGAGCTGCCCCGTAATGCCCGAAAGGAAGCTCACCGGGACGAACACGGCGCACAGCACCAGCGACATGGCGATCAACGCTCCGCTCAGGCTCCGCATTGCCTTCTTGGTCGCTTCGTAGGGCGAAAGCCCCTCCTCGTTCATGATGCGATCGACGTTTTCGACCACGACGATCGCGTCATCGACCACGATACCGATGGCAAGAATCAGACCCAGCAGGGTCAGCATATTGAGCGAGAAGCCGAACACGAGCATCACGCCGAAGGTACCGATGAGCGAGATCGGCACGGCCACGATCGGAATGAGCGTCGCCCGCCAGCTCTGCAACGAAAGGAATACCACCAGAATCACCAGCAGCAACGCTTCGAAAAGCGTCTGATAGACGTGATGGATCGATTCGGAAATGTAGGTAGTCATATCGAAAGGAATCTCGTAAGAGATACCCTCCGGAAAATTGCGGCTGATCTCCTCCATCTGGGCCTTCACCGCCTCGGCCACCTCCATTGCATTGGCTCCCGGAAGCATCTTGATCTCCAGCACGGCGGCATTACCGCCGTTGATACCGCTTTCGGTATTGTAGGACGACGCTTCGAGCGAAATGCGCGCCACGTCTTTCAGGCGGATGATCGAACCGTCGGGATTGGCCCGGATGACGATATCTTCGAACTGGCTGACCGACGACAAACGTCCCTGCGCCGTAATGGGGATCGTCACGTCGAGGCCCGTCATCGGAGCCTGCCCCAGCACGCCGGCCGCCGACTCGCGGTTCTGATCCTTCAACGCGGATTGCAGATCCTTGACCGTCAGCCCCAGGTCGGCCAGCTTGTCGGGCTGCACCCAGATCTGCATGGCGTAGTAGCGGCTGGCGTTCGAAATACTGCCCACGCCGGGAATACGGCGCAGCAGGTCCAGCACGTTGAGCGTGGCGTAATTACTCAAATATATTTCGTCGAACTTGGGGTCGGACGAGAGCAGCGTGATGGTCATCAGTTTGCTGGCGGCCTGTTTCTCGACCGAAATACCGTTCTGCACCACCTCGGCCGGCAGGCGTGCCTCGGCCTTCTTCAGGCGGTTCTGGACATCCACGGCCGCCAGATCGGGATCGACCGAAATATCGAAGGTGACGGTCGCGGAGAAACCGCCCGAGTTGGAGCTCGACGACTCCATATAGATCATGCCGGGCGTACCGTTCAGCTCCTGCTCGATGGGGGTAGCAACGGCCTGTGTCACGGTCTGCGCGTCGGCACCGGGATAGGACGCCGAAACACGCACCACAGGCGGTACGATCTGCGGATACTGATCGACGGGCAGCAGCGCGAGGCCGATGGCGCCGACGATGACGATGATGATGGAAAGTACCGTGGAAAAGACCGGCCGGTCGATGAAAAAGTCGGCTTTCATGGGCTACTCCTCCTCTGGATTCGCCTCCTCTTCACGAGGAGCCACGGGTTCGACCTTCATGCCGTGCGTCAGCTTGTGATAGCCTTCGACGACGATATTTTCATACGAGGCAAGTCCTCGTTCGACGATGAAGTTATTGCCCGTTTCCGGACCCGTTTCCACGAAACGCTTCTCCACGATGCTGTCCCGGCGCACGACGAAGACATAGGCGCCGCCCTTCTCGATAATCAGGGCCTTCTTGGGAACCACGACCGCCCGTTCGAGCACGTCGAGCAGCAGTTTGACCTTAGTGAACTGTCCGGGGAGCAGGATATGGTCGGGATTGGGCATCTCGGCCCGCACGGAGAAGGTACCCGTCTGGGGATCGACCTGCGGATCGGCGAAATCGACCAGTCCCCGATAGGGATACTGCGCCCCGTCGGCCAACGTGACCGTAATATAGGGGTCCCACTTGCGGGTCGAATCCTTATGGCCCAGATTGACGTTACGGGCCTTGCTACGCAGGTAATCCAGCGCGGTCATACTGAAATCGACCCGCACCGTATCGCTCTTTACCACGGTGGCCAGCAGCGACTTGCCGCCAGGACCGACGAGCGTACCGATATCGGCGTTCCGCTCGGAAATGTAACCCGAAATGGGCGACTGCACGGTCGTGTAGCCGAGTATCATTTCAGCCTGCGTAAGGTCGGCTTCGCTCACCACCACGTCCGCCACAGCGCTCTCGTAGGAGGCGATGGCGTTATCCAGGTCGAGCTGACTGGCGGCATTCTGCTCATACAGCGGACGAATACGGTTCAGGTCGCGCTCGGCCTTCAGAGCCTGGGCCCGGGCTTTGTTCAACTGCGCCTTGGCCTTGTTCGCACGGGCGCGATAGACCGTCGGGTCGATGATGAAAAGCGTCTGGCCCTTCTTGATATAGGTTCCCTCGGCAAAGAGCATCTTCTCCAGATAACCTTCGACGCGGGCCCGGATCTCGACGAATTGCTGGGCCCGGATACGGCCCACGTACTCGCCATAGATGCTGACATCTTCGACCTGCACCGGTTCCACGGCCAACACCGGCAGTGCGGCGGCCTGCGGCCGGGGACGCAGCAACACGACGAGCAGAACGACCAGCACCACGACGGCACAGCCGATGAAGATCCAGTGCTTACGAGTCAGTTTCACCCGAATACGAGGTGTTTTGGCCGCTATTTTTTTCAGTTTCTCCAAATTCAACTCTTTCAGATTCGGTTTCATTTCATAAGTAGTTTTTATCCATAAAAGGGTTAAAGGACTTTACCCAAACCCCGCGCCAATCCTGTTCTATCCGGATAAGCGAATCATACACAATATAATACGCCTGCAACAGACGAGGCCGATCCTGTGGCGTGAATCTACAAAATGTAGAATTATTCCACACCGGAGCCTACCGGCTGTGGCGTAAAAACCCCCGGTGCCCGATAATCGCCGCCAGGCGCCCCGGATGCAGGGATTTGCCCGCAACGATAAGGGTGACGGCCAACAGGATCAAGCCGATACCCGCAGCAAGCCGCGCAGTGAACAATTCACCGAAGATAGTCACGCCGATCACCACTGCCGTCAGCGGCTCCAAAGCCCCCATAACAGCGGTCGGAGTAGAACCGATGGCATGCACGGCAACGGTCATCAACACCAGCGAAACGACCGTAGGAATCAGAGCCAGCATCGCCGCCCACCCCCCCACATCGAGGGTGTCGAGAGAAGCTGCAAAGGCTGGTCGGGACAACACAGCGAATACAACACGATCCTGTTGGCCAATCAAAAGCGAGCGCAGCCACGCCGAACAACAGCACGTAAAACGTAAGCTTCACCGACGACATATTCAACGAAGCACGGTTGACCACCACGATATAGAGCGCATACGAGAGCGACGAAGCCATGACCAGCACAACGCCCGCAGTATTGAGTACCGCACCGCCCTCACCCCGGTACAGCAACGCGATTCCGCACAGAGCCAGGGAAATGGAGAGGACCGTGACCAGCGAAATTCGCTCCCTGAAGAAAATCGCCATGATGACGGCCACCATGACCGGATAGACGAAAAGAAGGGTGGAGGCGATCCCCGCATCCATATAGTGAAAACTCATGAACAACGTGAGCGACGATACGGCGAACATCACTCCCAGCAATCCCAGCACGGAGAACTCCCGGCGCGTAATGCGCAGCGAAGTTTTCTGCACCAACAACAGGGCTGCCAGCAGTACGGCGGCAAGCGCATAGCGGTAAAACAGCACGGAATTGGTGTTTATTCCCGCCCGGTAGAGTGACAAAGCACCGAGGGGATTCATCCCGTAACTCACGGCGGCAACGATGCCGCAAAGGGTTCCTTTCGATTTCTCGCTCATGGATCGACAATTTCAACCGGCCGCAAAAATACGAAATAATTCGGCCGTTCGGTAAAGATAGCGCCTATAAATCGACCTCGGAAAAGGGAACGAGATGCGGTAATTCGTCCGGAAAGATTAAAATATCGGCCGGGTTTCGTATCTTTGTGCCACTGTTTCCGATAACCCTCCGGAACCGCCCGGTTCCTTCGGAGCGATCCGGAACAATACGGTTTTACGGAAAATGCCTTTCGGGGCCAAATACATATCGAAATGAAAAAGTTACTTCTGATCTTTCTGCTGATCGCCGCCTGGAGTGTGCAGGCCCGCGAAGTATATCCGCTCTGCGACGACTGGCTCTTCTCGTTCCGCTACGAAAACAGCAGCGACAACGCCCGCTGTGTCACGCTGCCGCACACCTGGAACCTCGATGCACTGGCCGGGACGATCCCGTACCTGCGAACGACCGCCGACTATCAGCGCAAACTCTACGTACCGCAGACCTGGACCGGGAAGCGGCTCTTCCTGAAATTCTACGGCGTGGAGAGCGTCGCCCACCTCTTCGTAAACGGAACTTACGTCGGCGAGCACCGGGGCGGAACGACCGCTTTCGTCTTCGAAATCACCGACCGGGTGAAATACGGCAGCGAAAACCTGCTTCGCGTAGCCGTGAGCAACGCCATTACGGGCGACGTGCTGCCGCTCTCGTCCATCCACAACATCTACGGCGGCATCAGCCGGGAGGTAGAACTCATCGTCACCGACCCCACCGCTGTATCGCCTCTGTATCTGGGCTCGTCGGGAGTCCTGATCCACCCCCGGGCCGTATCGACCGAACGGGCCGAAGCCGAGGCCGAAATCCACCTCACCTCGAAAGGCGACAACTTCTGCCGCGTGACCCTCGAAGCGTTCGATCCGGACGGAATTCAGGCCGCAGCCAAAACGATAAAGGCCAAACTCGACGGCAAACCCATCGTCATCCCCTTCACGGTCGAAAATCCCCGGCTGTGGGACCTCGATCACCCCAACCTCTATCGAATGCGGGTATCCGTCGAGAGCGACACCTCGCGCGATGAGATCGAAATCGCCACGGGCTTCCGCAACATCCGCGTCACACCCGAAGAGGGTTTCCGCCTCAACGACTCGCTCGTTCGGGTTCACGGCGTAACGCTCTACTACGACCGTCCGGGCACGGGTAGCGCTATGGAGGCGGAGGACTATGCCGAAGATTTCGCTTTCATACGCGAGTTGGGAGCCAATGCCCTGCGCTCGCCCGCAGGACCGCACGCCCCCTGTCTGTACGACCTCTGCGACCGCACAGGCGTACTGGTCTGGATCGACTTGCCGCTGATCCGGGCACCTTTCCTCAGCGACGTTTCCTATTATCCGAACCCGCAACTCGAGGCGAACGGTCGCCAGCAACTGCGCGAAATCATCGCCCAGCATATCAACCGGCCGTCAGTGGTCATCTGGGGACTCTTCGACTGCCTCTGGCAACGGGGCGAAAACCCCGTGCCCTATGTGCGGACACTGAACGAACTGGCAAAAAAAATGGACCGCAGCCGCCCGACGGCGGCCACCAGCAACCAGGACGGAGAACTGAACCAGATCACCGACCTGATCGTATGGGCGCAGAACATCGGCTGGGACAAAGGCCGCACGGAAGACCTCGAAATCTGGCTCGGCCAGCTTCGGTCGGGGTGGAACCAGCTCCGTTCGGGCATCTGCTACGGTGAAGCGGGGCAGATCGAACAACAAGGCGATCCGGCTCGCCGACGCCGCTCGAACAGCCTGCTCTGGCAGCCGGAAGGACGGCAGACCCGTTTTCATGAAGATTACACGAAATACCTGGCACAAGACACGCTGCTGTGGGGAACCTGGATCAACACCCTGTTCGCCTACGGCTCGGCCCGCCGTCCGCAGGGCGTGGAGGCTACGGGGCTCGTCACGCTGGACCGACGACGCCGCAAGGACGCTTTCCATCTTTACAAGGCTTTGTGGAACAACACCGAACCTACGCTCCACATCGCCGGACGCCGGGAGGATGAGCGTAACGGCGACTTGCAGACCGTAACCGTCTATTCTTCGGCCGGAGAGCCGGTCGTAACCCTCTCGGGCGACACGCTCGCGGTCGAGCAATACGCCCCGTGCATCTACCGCTGCGACCCGCGGAGCAATA
>OBYF01001216.1_pt1 | contig 9134 bp, 8 predicted proteins | sample 1495471 | NCBI WGS metagenome assembly OBYF01 (sample SAMEA2580185, study PRJEB22360) | human gut metagenome | biome: human gut; feature: human-associated habitat; material: faeces | place: Denmark | collected 2008/2010
ATGCGAGGTACATACAGCTTTTGGGCCCCGTTACGAATAATACCGCCGTATTCCTGATTACAGCCCGGCAGGAACCCGGGAACATCTACCAGATTCAGCAGGGGGATATTGAAGGCATCGCAGAAACGGATAAAGCGTGCCGCTTTATCAGAGGCGTTGATATCAAGGCAGCCTGCCATGATTTTAGGCTGGTTGGCAATGATCCCAACAGTCTGTCCGTCCATACGGGCAAAACAGGTGATGATATTTGCAGCCCAGTATTGTTGTGATTCATAAAATTCGCCGTTGTCAACAATTGATGTGATAACGGTTTTCATATCGTAGGCCTGATTGGAATTGTCCGGCAGCAGGGTATTCAGTCTGGCGTCGATCCGCTGTGGGGCATCTCCTGTGTCGACGACAGGTGCCGCTTCCAGATTATTTGAAGGCAGAAAGCTGAGAAGATAACGGATCTGCCGCAGACAGTCGCTATCATTTTCAGCGGCAAAATGCGCTACGCCGGAAGTACCGTTATGGGTCATGGCGCCGCCTAATTGTTCCTGGGTCACATCTTCGCCGGTGACGGCTTGAACAACTGCTGGGCCGGTGATGAACATTTTAGAGGTGTTTCTGACCATATAAATAAAGTCTGTCAGTGCCGGACTGTAGACTGCGCCGCCGGCTGAAGGTCCCATAATGGCCGAGATCTGCGGGATTACTCCCGAGGCCAGAGTATTATTGAAAAAAATCTTGCCATAGCCGGACATGGCATCGACAGCTTCCTGAATACGTGCTCCGCCGGAATCGTTAAGTCCGACAAGCGGCGCACCCATTTTCAGAGCCAGGCGCTGGACTTTGACGATTTTTGCGGCGTGCATTTCGCCTAAGGAACCGCCTTCGACTGTAAAATCCTGGGCAAAAACGTAGACCAGACGGCCGGAAACAGTACCATAGCCGGTTGTGACTCCTTCGCCTGGCAGCGCCTTTTGGGACTGGCCGAAATCAGTACAGCGGTGTTTGACGAAACGGTCTAATTCAACAAAGGAGTTTTCGTCCAGCAGTGAGGCGATCCTTTCCCGTGCTGTCATTTTACCGGCTGCGTGCTGTTTGGCGATACGTTTTTCCCGCCTGGCTCCTGGGTGTTTTTTGTGTTTTTTTTTCCCCCCCCCTGCCGCTAAAACTACAGCTGTTTTCTGCAGCATTTTTTCTATTTTTACCTGGGTTGACAAGGGAAACACCTCCTGAATGGTTGGCTGTTAAAGCCAGTGTGATTTAAGAGAACTGTTTTACCGGCTGCGGTCAGTGGGTATTGGCGTTGATAAAATCGACGATATTACCGGTAGGAGTACCTGGAGTAAAGACTTCGGCCACACCGGCGGCTTTTAAACCGGGAATATCAGTATCAGGGATAACGCCGCCGCCGATAACCAGTACATCGTTTAAACCTTTGGCCCGCATTAATTCGACCACTTTCGGGAACAGGGTGTTATGTGCTCCGGAAAGCAGGCTCAGGGCGACGACCTTGACATCATCCTGCAGAGCTGCTTCAGCGATTTGTTCCGGGGTCAGTCTGATCCCGGTATAAATAACTTCAAAGCCTGCGTCACGTAAGGCGCGGGCGACGACTTTGGCGCCGCGGTCATGTCCGTCAAGGCCTGGTTTAGCTACTAAAACACGAATTTTCATTTACAACACTCCTCAATAAAATATAGTTTTTTGATTTAAGCGGCAATAAATATCTGCCTGAGTTTATTTAACCTAATTATATAAGCTGGATATTTGTTTGAAAAATATGGATGTTTGTTAGGTGAACGGGTCGAAATTGATAAGTAACAGTAAAAAATAAATGGTTAAAGGGCCGGATGATTATAAAAACTGTCTAAAACCATTCAGAGGGCAGCCTGATAGATATTCTATCCAGTAAAGTTGGTTGTTTTTATATATCCAGATATCAAAAAATATTATAATTGGATAATATTTTAATGAAAATTTACAAATAGCGGCTTTGTGATATTTTAGTAACATTGCAGGATAAGTTGACGCAAAAGCGAATTATAACAGCAGGAACAATCGCAAAGAGGTGATACCATGACCGAAGAAAAAGAATTACAGCCTGTCGATATAGAGTGGGAAGCTGAAAAGATCTGCCGCTGGGGAGCAGCCCGTGCCGGTGTGATTGTAGTTGCGCCTTTGGTGGGAACAATGGCTTTGATGGCTAACGAGGTCTATATGATTATGCGCCTGGGCGAGCTGCGCGGAGTAAAGCTGGAAGAAAGTGCTGTTTTGGGACTTTTGACTTCACTGGGGGCGACTTTTGTCGGTCAGACACTGGTAACGTTGATTCCAATAGCGCCGATCCAGGTGCCGGTAGGTGTATCGGTGACTTATGCTGTAGGCAAGGCCGCTAATGCCTGGATTAAGGCCGGGCGTCCCGAAGATATTGCTGAATTCCGGGAAGTTTATGAAAGCGCCCGTAAAGAGGGAATGAAGCACAGTGAAGATTTTGAAAAAATGGATTGCAAAGACACGCCTTTGGGTGATGAAAGCAAACGTTTTGAACTGCGTGAGCTGAAGGAAGCTTTGCGAAACAAATCAGGAAATTTGTTTTCTAAAATAGAAAAACATGCTGATCGGGCGGAAACGGTTTTATCAGAAAAAATCGCGACGGTCAGTGAAAGACTGCGGCCGTTGAAAGATAAGGGGCAGCTGTGGTTCTCGGCGCAGAAATGGGAGCAGCTGAGCCAGGGCGGTCTGGTAGTCCCTTATGATGAAATCGTGGATTATGTGCGTCAAAGCCTGGCCGGCAGCGAATTTACATTACAGTCTCTGGCTTATGCCGAGCCTGATCTGCTGCGGCTGGAGCTGCAGCATACAACGCACGGCACTTTGGAGCTGCTGCTGCAGGTCGAGGGGGTTAATGTCGATGCCGAATCTGCTTTTACAAGGCTGAAGCTGGTCGATTTTGCTGTCGCAGACAATGATTTTGCGCAGCTGGTAGTGGAGCTGATGGGGAGCAAGCTGATCATGGCTATCGTAGATCTGGTGATCGACAGGGTGGATATCGATGCGGATAGTGTTACGACCAAGTATGAGCAGGGCAGTATCAGTGTCGATTTTACGGCTGCGCTGCAGCAAAGCAGGCTGCAGCAGAAAAAAGTCCTGGATCGTTCACTGTTTGATATAGTACATTTGGTTGAGCTGGTGCCTCAGGCCGATGGCGTTCTGGTAAAAGCTAAAACTGAATGGAAATAAAACCGTTTTATAAGGTGACGCTGCTTTGGGCAGCGCCACTTATTTTTTGCGTTTTTGCCGTTTTCGGTGTAGAATATACATACCTAGCTATATATATGTATGTATAGCTACGAAGGAGGAAATTAAGTGATTCGTAAAACTTCTGCCATGGTAGAAGCGGGCATTTTGGCCGCTATCGCCATAGTTTTTGCTATTATCAGCATGTATGTGCCGGTCATCGGCAGCTTTATCAATTTTTTATGGCTATCTGCGGTATGCGCAACGGATTGCGCTGGAGCGTTATGACGCTGATAGTAGCTGATATTGCCGTAGCAGTTCTGATCAGCCCGCTGCATGCTTTTTCGCTGCTGGCTGCTTTTGGTTTAGTGGGGCTGACCTTGGGCGAGTGTATGCGCCGCGGGTATAAGCCTTTCAAGCTGATGCTGATCAGCTCGGTGGCCTGCCTGATTTCTATCGGTGCCAGTTTTTTGATTGCGCTGTATATCATGGGTATCCAGCCGGTCGATATGATGTTTACTTCATTGGAAGAGGCTGCCCGTGAGAGCGTAGGCTATTACCAGTCCATGGGAATGAGCCAGACCGAGATCGACGCAGCCGTTAAAAGCAATGCCGAGATGCTTCGGATGATGCGACTGATCATGCCGGGAGCTTTTTTCCTGTGCGCTCCTATTATTGCCTTTGTCAATTATCTGGCCGCACGTAAAATTTTGAGTAAGCTGGGAGCTGCTTTTGAGGAGTTTCCTCCTTTTACGCAATGGAACGTACCTGGCTGGATGCTGTGGCCTTATGGTATTTCGCTGCTGATGGTTTCCTATTATGTTCAGTATCCGGAAAGCCTGATGTACCATATCTCAGTTAATCTGCAGGTGATAACCAGTGTTTTCTTTGTATTGCAGGGTATTGCTTTGATCTATTGGTGGCTGGAAAAAAACAATAAACCGAAATGGTGGGGAACTGTATCGGTGGCACTGTTGTTTTTTGTCCAGATATTTTCTCAGATTATTGTGTTTGTGGGCGCGTTTGACCTGGTATTTGATTTCCGTAATCTCAGCGGGAAAAGGACTTCCAAGCGCGCATAGAGATGAGGCGAGTATATGTTTAACAAAATTTGGGATTCGCGCAGTGATATCATACCGCTGATACTGATCGTTTTTCTGACGTTCATTATCGGTTTTTACGAACCGTTATGGATACCGGTATGTATTCTGCTGATCGGCCTGCTGTATTATTACAACAAAAAAAGTCTGCGCAGTAAGGAAGTACGCTTTAACAGCTATCTGGATACGGTAGTGCGTAATATTGAGCGTACTAATCATCATGCCGTTCAGAATCTGGATATCGGGATGGCTGTTTTTGCCAAAGACGGTAAACTGCAGTGGAAAAATGAGCTGTTCAGTAAATATGTGGGTACTAAAAATCTGGAGGGCAAACGTCCGGAAGATGTTCTGCCGCTGCCGGCCAATGCGTTCGACACGCTGAGCGTGAAGGACGGAGAACGCCTGATCCAGATCGAGGACCGCTACTATAATTTGAAGCATTGCCGGGTGCAGACATCGGAAAAAGGTGAGAAAAAAGGCACGGGCCTGATGGTTTATCTGAGCGACGTGACTGATTTTGAGCTGCTGCGCCAGAAATATGATAATGAGAAGCTGTGTCTGGCCTACGTCAGGTTTGATAATTATGAAGACGTGATGAAGGGTATGAGCGAAACGACCCGCGCCAATATCAGCGGCGAGGTCAATGAAGTACTGAGCAAGTGGGCCGAGGAAGAAAACGGCTTTATCAGCCGTTCTAATAAAGAATTGTGTCTGATTGGTTTTAATCAGGCGGTCCTGCGTGATTTAATGGAGCAGAAATTCCCCGTTTTAGACAGTGTACGTGAGATCCATGTCGGCAATAAGATCACTCCGACAGTGAGCATTGGTATTGCCTGCGAAGGCGACAATCTGGAAGAACTGAGCCAGAACGCAGTCAAAGCATTGGATCTGGCGCTGGGGCGCGGAGGCGACCAGGTGGTCGTAGCCGTAGACGGCGGGACACAGTTCTTTGGCGGCACGACTACCGTAACTGCTAAAAGTACACGCGTGCGCGCACGTATCGTAGCGCATACGATCCATGAACAGATCATTGCCGCAGATAAGGTTTTCGTTATGGGGCATATGATGGAGGACTTTGATTCGATCGGCAGTGCTATCGGTGTAGCGAAAATGGCGCTATCACTGCAGAAGGAAACTTATATCGTTGTCAGCGGCGAAACTGACGCACTGGATAAGATCAAGGAAATGCTGCAGCGTGATGAACTGAAGCTGATCCAGGATGATGAACAGTACCTGGAACTGATGCTGGAAGGACCGGAGGCAATGGCCCATATTACGCCCGGCAGCCTGCTGTTTCTGGTCGACCATCACCGGCCGATGCTGTGCGCAAGCAAAGAGGTTATGGAAGCGATCCCGAAACGGATCATTATCGACCATCATCGCCGGGCGGAAGACGCCATCAAAGAAACGGTGCTGCAATATATGGAGCCTTCTTCTTCCTCGACCAGCGAACTGGTAACGGAGCTTGTAGGTTATTTTAATGACCGTCTGGAATTTACTAAAGGCGAAGCGACCGCGCTTTATGCGGGCATCGTTGTCGATACGAAAAATTTTGCCGTACAGACCGGTGAGCGCACCTTTGAAGCGGCAGCTTTACTGCGCCGCAGCGGGGCTGACCCGACTGTGGTAAGGCAGCTGTTCAAGGACGATATGGAAACCTTCCAGATCCGTTCGCGGCTGATTGCCGAAGCAGAAAGCCCGGAACCGGGACTGATCGTTTCCGTTTATGAACAGGCTCCCAAAGAAGCAAAATCATCAGTCATAGCGGCTCAGACTGCCGACACGATGGTTGCCATCAGCGGTATTTATGTCAGTGTCGTTATCGTGGAATATGTTGACGGTTCGCTGGGCATCAGTGCCCGCAGCGACGGTACGGTCAACGTACAGATCATTATGGAAGAGCTGGGCGGCGGCGGTCATCAGACTGTGGCCGGCGTACAGCTTGACAATAAGAGGGCTGTGGATATCATGCCGCAGATCATCTCTTTGGCAAAAAAACAGTTAGAGGAGATTGATAACAATGAAAGTGATCTTATTGCAAGATATTAAAAGTTTAGGTAAAAAAGGCGATATCGTAGAAACGGCCGAAGGTTATGGCCGCAACTATCTGCTGCCTCGCAAATTAGCGAAAGAAGCCAGTGCGGCTAATTTAAATCAGGCCAAGCAGGATCAGGCCAATGCTGCCCGTCGTGCCGCGCAGAAAAAAGATGAAGCTACCGTTCTGGCAGCTCAGATCGAAAAAGTGACCGTTACCTTGAAGGTACGTGTCGGTGATAATGGGAAAATGTTCGGCTCGGTTGCGTCTAAAGACGTGGCGGAAGCATTGATCGAACAGACCAAGCTGGATATCGACCGCCGGAAGATAGAACTGAAAACACCTGTTAAGGGTTTAGGCAATTATACAGCTGTAGCTAAACTGCACCCTGAGATTGCTGCGGAATTTGCCGTAGTAGTTGAAGCGGAATAAGCGAAAGACAGGGAAGGTTATGCAGGACAGAGTACCACCGCAAAATATAGAAGCCGAGCAGTCAGTGCTGGGCGCGATGCTGATCGAGAAAGAGGCTATCCCCAAGGTCATGGAGATCCTGCGGGATACTGATTTTTACCGTGAGGCGCACCGCGTCATTTTTAACGCTATGCTGGAGCTTTACAATAAGAACGAAGCTGTGGATATGATCACGGTGACGGAGATTCTGAAGCGTGACAACAAGCTGGAGGATGTGGGCGGTATCGCTTATGTCACTTCGCTGGCTAATACTGTACCGACTGCGGCCAACGTAACCTATCATGCGAGCATTATCGAAGAAAAATCGATTCTGCGCCAGCTGGTTTCCGTATCGACGCAGATCGCTTCGATGGGTTATGAGGCTAATGATGATGTGAAAAACATCATCGACAGTGCTGAAAGCAAGATTCTGGAGATTTCCAACCGGAAGAAGACAGCTGATTTTACGCCGATCAATGAGATCGTTCTTGATTCTTTTAAGAGTATCGAAGCGCTGATGGGCAATAAGAATGGTCTTACCGGACTGCCTACAGGCTTTGAAGATCTTGATAATCTGACCTCCGGCCTGCATGGCAGTGATTTTATCATCCTTGCGGCCCGTCCTTCCATGGGTAAAACTGCTTTTGCGCTCAATGTGGTACAGAATGTGGCGATCCGAGCTGCCAAAAAGGTTGGCGGAGCTCCGAAAACAGTTGCTTTTTTCAGCTTGGAAATGAGCAAGGAGCAGCTTGTACAGCGTATGCTCTGCGCCGAAGCCAATATTGATTCGCAGCGGCTGCGTATCGGCGAGCTGCGTGATGAAGATTGGGCGATGCTCATCAATACGGCAGATACGCTTTCCAGTGCTAATATCTATATCGACGATACAGCAGGTATCACTGCCATGGATATGAGGTCGCGCGCCCGCCGGCTGAAAGCCGAACACGGTCTTGATCTGATCGTAGTCGATTATCTGCAGCTGATGCAGGGCAGCGGTAAAAAGAACAACAGCGGTGACCGGCAGCAGGAGGTTTCAGAGATCTCACGTTCGTTGAAAGCGCTGGCCCGTGAGCTTGATGTTCCGGTCATTGCTTTATCGCAGCTGAGCCGCAGCGTCGAAGCGCGTCAGGTCAAACGTCCGATGCTGTCTGACCTGCGTGAGTCTGGTTCTTTGGAGCAGGATGCGGATATCGTAGCCTTTTTATATCGTGAAGATTACTATAATCCGGAAACGGAGAATAAAAATATTACCGAACTGATCATCGCTAAGCACCGTAACGGCCCTGTCGATACGGTCAATCTGTTCTTCCACAAACAATATACCAAATTTGTGGGACTCAGTAAGCGTAAGGAATAAACTCAGACCTGTGAGCAGATGAGAAGGAGGCGGCGCGTGGAAATATGGATGGAGCAGCTGATGGCTTTTTTGCAGAAGCATTGGCAGTTTACTATCATCGGCTGCGGCCTGCTGATTTTTATCGGCGCGCTTTTAAACTGGCGTTGGGTCTGCGAATTTGACCACAGGCGGGTGCGCCCGTTTGCCTTTGATACGCTGGTGCATGATTTTTTCGGCGATCAGGGGTACCGTTTTCTGATGGGTATCAGTGGACTGGTCATTATTTTGTGTGGTCTGGTATTTTTATTTTTGTCATAAATAATGGAGCGCTTTAAAGAGAAACAGCGTGAACGCCTGTGATAACAGGTTTTCACGCTGTTGTTTATTTTACGAATGTTTTAAATAAATTTGCAAAAAATGTTCAGTAGTCTTGCAGTGAAGAACTGAAAATGTTATGATATGAGAGGATAAAAAAGTTTATTTATAAGAGAGGAAGAACGCAAGCAGGCCTTCTTCCTATTCTTATTGCAAAAAACACCGATTTTACGGGGGGAAACAAAAAAATGATCGAACGTTATACTCATCCCGAGATGGGTCATATCTGGACTTTGGAAAACGAATTCCGAACAATGCTGCAGGTAGAAATTCTGGCCTGCGAGGCGATGAACAAACTGGGCATCGTTCCTGATGACGCATTGAAGGATATTCAGACTAAAGCTGATTTCCGCATCGAACGCATCAAAGAAATCGAAGCTGTCACCAACCATGACATCATTGCTTTTCTGACAAATGTGGCCGAATATGTGGGCGACGCTTCCAAATACATCCATAAAGGCCTGACCTCCAGCGATGTCAAGGACACCGCTTTGGGCGTGATGATGAAACAGTCTGCCGACCTTTTACTGAGTCATCTGGAAAAATTCCATGCTGTGCTGAAACGCCGTGCCGCTGAACACAAGCATACGATTATGATCGGTCGTACTCA
>OBYF01001230.1_pt1 | contig 9016 bp, 8 predicted proteins | sample 1495471 | NCBI WGS metagenome assembly OBYF01 (sample SAMEA2580185, study PRJEB22360) | human gut metagenome | biome: human gut; feature: human-associated habitat; material: faeces | place: Denmark | collected 2008/2010
CAGTTTGTTTTGTAACGGTAGTTCATCAGGATTTCCTGCGGGTAGATGCTGAAACAATGGATGCCATCGAAAAGTGGGCAGCCGATGAGTTTCGCAGCACAAATGGTCAGCTTCAATGGATTATTGCCGAAGCCTTGAAAAAGAGTGGGCGGATGAGAGGAATGAAAGAAGTAAATAATGAAATAATGAAAGAATGAAAGGCTGCGCAATGATCGTGATTACATTTACATAGCGTAGCCTTTCATTCATTTTTTCCTTCCTTCCTTCCTTCATTCCTTCGGCCTTTTCTTCTTTCCTTCCTTCTTTCCTTCTCTCCATAGCGCTTTAGATATTGTTAACTATAAAAGTTAGTTTATGAACTAAAAAATCTCGTTATTTGCCTTAAATATTGATACAGATATGAAAGGATTAACTGCTAAAGAAGAAGAAATCATGGGCTTTTTCTGGAAGAAAGGCCCTCTGTTTGTGAAAGAAATGCTGGCTTTTTATGATGAACCGAAACCGCATTTCAATACATTATCTACTATTGTCCGGGGATTGGAGGATAAAGGATTCCTTGCCCATAAAACTTATGGAAATACCTATCAATATTATGCAACGGTCAGTGCAGAAGATTTTCATAAAGGAACACTGAAAAATGTTATCCGTAAGTATTTCAATAATTCTTATCTCAGTGCCGTCTCTTCATTAGTCAGTGAGGAAGACATTTCGCTTGATGATCTTAAGCAGCTTATACGTGAAGTGGAAAATGCACATAATAAAAAATAGAATGTGCCATAAAAGAAAAAACTTATGGGAACCTTTTTTGTCTACATACTGAAATCATCTGTTTGCCTCGCACTATTCTATCTTTTTTATAGGTTGTTGCTGAGCAAAGAAACTTTTCATCGCTTTAATCGGGTCGCTTTATTGGGAATACTTTTTTTGTCGTTGCTTATCCCATTGCTTGAGGTGACTACTGCGCAACCCACAGAGATGGCGCATACCATGCTGACTTTGGAACAGCTTCTTGCAATGGTTGATTTCTACTCTCAGGATACTGTGGCTGTTGCTCCGGTTGAGGTAAAAGAGATTACTTTATCCGGCATTCAGATCACCCTGGTCATTTACCTTGCCGGTATCGTGTTTTTCGCTTGCCGTAATATTTATTCGCTTATCCGTTTGTTTTTGTTACTCCGTTCGGGCAGAAAGGAGATATTTCATTCCGGTATTAGGCTCATTATACATAATAAAGAAATCGCTCCTTTCAGTTGGATGAAATATATCGTTATCTCTGAGGCCGATCTTGAGGAGAATGGACGTGAAATACTCATTCATGAAACTGCCCATATCAGCAATCATCATTCTGTCGATCTGTTGGTTGCAGATCTATGTATCTTTTTTCAATGGTTCAATCCCGCATCGTGGTTACTGAAACAAGAACTGCAAAACATTCATGAATACGAAGCGGATGAGACAGTGATCAAAGAAGGTGTTGATGCAAAGCAATATCAATTATTATTAATAAAAAAAGCTGTCGGCACAAGGCTCTACTCTATGGCCAACAGCTCACAGTAAACTTAAAAAACGTATCACTATGATGTTAAAAGAAAAATCAAATCCTTGGGCACGTTTGAAGTATTTGTATGTACTTCCGTTAGCAGCTATTGCAGTAACTGCTTTTGCCCGTCCCGAAATCTCTCAAAAAGCAAAAGAGATTTCTGCTGTCAAAGTTAATGATTTAGCGGCAATTGTAGAAACAAAAACGGTGGAAAATGTTGCTTCCGGGGTAAATGCAGTGGTGAATCTTACTGATGTTCCGGAGATTCCCGTAGTGAAGGACACGGCAGATGTGAAGAAAAAGGAGACTGCTGGAAAATCGTCTGAAGACGGTGTTTTTTGGGTTGCAGAGAAAATGCCTGAATTTCCGGGTGGCAATGGAGCTGTAGCGGAATATGTACGGGAGAATATGAAATATCCTGCGATAGCGAAAGAGAAGGGTACACAAGGTCGTGTTATCGTACAGTTTGTTGTCAACAAGAAAGGTAAGATTGTTTCTCCAAAGGTAGCCCGGAGCGTTGATCCTGATTTGGATAAAGAAGCTATCCGGCTCATAAAGAGCATGCCGGATTGGATACCTGGAACGCAGGGAGGTAAAGCAGTAGATGTGAAATATACACTTCCGGTATCTTTCCGGCTTGATGGCGACAGTTCGGCAAATGCCAATACCGCTTCTTCGGAAGAGAAAACGGGCGGACCACTTTTCATAATCGACGGTAAAGAAGCGGCTCCAAATACAATCAATGCGATCGATCCGAACTGGATAAAATCAATCAGTGTCTTGAAAGATGCATCGGCAACGGCAATCTATGGTTCTCGTGCAAAAGAGGGGGCTATTATCATAACTTTGATGACCAAGGAAGAATATCAGGCCAAACAAAATGAAAAGACGTTAGGTGATAAGATAGATGCTCTTCAAAATAAGCTTAATTCCAATGATGTAAAAAAAGTCTCTTACTTTTTGGATGATAAAGAAGTATCTGATACCGAACTCCAGACATTGAGACAAAATAAGGCAAGTGAATATGATGTAGTGACTGTAGAGACAGACGGTAAACCGGCGGTGAAAATAAAAACAAAACCTGTATCCAATATTACGATACGTGGTCTTAAAGGTACAGTTAAAAGCGTCAATGGTACACCTGTATTCCCGGATACATCCGATAATGAAAATAGGGTGGCAGGAAAAGTTTGTGATACGGATGGTAATCCGGTTATCGGAGCTTGTGTGTTAGTTGAAGGAACAACTATAGGAACAGTTACCGATCTTAATGGAACTTTTAAGTTGGAAACCCTGAAAGGTTCTGTTCTTTCTGTCAGCTATATCGATATGCAAACGGCAAAAGTTAAGGTAGAAGATGCCGGTCCGCTGATTATTACCTTGAAAGCAGATTGAAAAAAATCTAAGAAACACAAAAAGAAATCCTATAAAAATCAAAACAGTTTCTAACTCTCTCTCTTAATTGTTTTAGCAAGGGGTGTCGGTCATTGAAGGCAAGATGCTCCTTGCTCTTTTTGTATTGTATTCTTATTCCTTACCTTGAGTTTCCGAAAATTGTATCTTCGTATATAAAAATTGAATGAGTTTTTAGGAATATTTATAGAAAATACATTTCTTTGCAAGGCAAACGAATTTTAATATTATGCAAAAATTTATATTCCTTTTTCTATTTCTGCTTTCCTCTTTTGCAGTTGCTGCACAAAATGATGAAACACAGCAGTATGATTCAATCTTGTCGGTAATGAAAAATAAATCTATCCCCTTGATGGAGCGTTATTACATGACCGGGAATATAGAGAATCTTTCACGGGAACATCAGATCGGAGTTTTGAAACAGTTAGTACCCGAAGCGAAAGAATGGGAGGATAAAGCGGTTATTACTCGTTTGTATTCCATTATTTCTTTGTCGGAGACTCAGCTAAGTCATATGGAAGCTGCTAAGAACTATCTGGATAGCGCCTTTGTTTATGAAGGGACTTTTTCTAACAATAATATTGCCGGAATGATGTATTATGCGGCAGGGGTTTATCACGTGACACTGACTGATTTTGTAGAAGCTCAAAAGAATTATTATAAAGCTGCAGAATACTTTAATAGGAATGAACATAAACCGGGTATCTTGACGGATGTGTTCTATAATTTGTCTGTCATTTATGTTTTGTGGCAGGATGAAAAGGGATTAGCCGAACTGATGAAAGACTTGGAGCAGACTCCGGTTGACTTTCCGGTTCAGCAGATTTTGAAATTATCCGTGCAGGCTCAATATTATTATGTACATTATGCGAATACGAAAGATGTTGCTTACCTCGATTCGGCTGCCATGTACAATAATTTAGCGTTTGATGTATACAATACGACGGATAATCCATATGATGTAGGTCATCAGATATCGGATAATTATCTATTGCTTTCAGGGAAAGATTCAGGAAGCGAGAAACTGCTTTGAGACAGGGCGGAAATTGATGAATCCGAAACAGTTCGATTCGGATGCGCGTATCTTATATATTTCGGGAATGATCTCTTATTATTTAGGAGATTATTCACAGGCAGAAAACAATCTTCGGACTGCGTTGGAACAACTGGAATCGTTAAGTGAAGAAAAACAGATAAATTATGATGAATCCATTGTTTCCAGCTATTTGATACTTGCCAAAGTATATGAGGAACAGAAACTTTATGATAAAGCGTTGGAAGCCGAACGCCAATCCATGCTGTTTTCCAGACGGCTGTATGAACAAAATACGCGAAGAGAGATAAACACACTTCGTGTGAAGTACAATCTGGATCAGGCCGAACGCAACGTAAAGCAGCTTACCGTACTTAGTGAACAGCGTGCACGTATCAACCAACTTGTGATAGGGATGATGGTACTGGCATTGGTTGTTATTTTCCTGTTAGCCGTTCGTTACCGTTCGCGTCAGAGGTTGAATGCTCATCTGTTACAGATTGCCGATTTGAAACAACAGGAGGCTGATCTGACTATAGAACTTCAGAAAGCCAAATTGGAAGAAAAAGAAAATGAATTTCAAGTTATGGTGAACGAGGCGCGGCAACGTAGGGTGCAGTCTTATCTGGAAGGATTGGAGGTAGAACGTAATCGTCTTGCCCGTGAACTCCATGATAATGTATCGAATGAATTGGTGGCTATCCGTATGGAGATAGAGGGAGGTAAAAGTACGCCTCAAGAAATAATGAATACTCTTAAAACATTGCATACGGAAGTACGGGCTATTTCGCATGATCTGATGCCGCCTGTGTTTAAGTATGCCACCCTACCGGAAATATTGGAGGATTATGTATCGCAACGCGATAAATCGGGCAAGGCAGAAATCACATTATCGATTCAACCGGAAGAAGGATGGGAAAACATACCGCAAAATACAGGATTGGAGATTTATCGCATCATACAGGAGGTCACCGGAAATGCGTTGAAACATGCGGAAGCCAGCCGGATAGACATAAGCTTATTATGGAATGAGAACAGAATAGAGATTATGGTTGCTGATAACGGGAAAGGTTTTGATAAAGAACGCAAAGGCACAGGTATTGGCATGAATATCATTAGAGAGCGAGTCCGCAATCTGAAAGGACAATTAAGAATAGATACTGCTCCGGGAAAAGGTACAAAAATACAGGTAGAACTTTCTACCGGTGATTTGTGACTTGATCGGTGAGTTGTCGTTTCTTTAATGATATCCCATATTTTGTAGTACTTGCATGATCTCTTTTTCCTGATCAGGGTGAAACCACTGTATCTCTTCGTCCCGTTTGAACCAGGTCATCTGTTTACGCGAATAGATACGTGAGTTCTGTTTTATCTTCTCAATGGCAAAAGGGAGTTCCCAAGTTCCGTCCAGATAATTGAAGATTTCTTTGTAGCCTACTGTATTGAGTGAGTTAAGCGGGCGATAGGGATATACATTCCGGACCTCCTCAAGCAACCCTTCTTCCATCATTACATCTACCCGGTGGTTGATGCGATTGTAAAGTTCGGCCCGGTCACGTGTCAATCCTATTTTTATAATGCGGAAAGGGCGTTCTTTTCTTTTTTGTGTCCGGAAAGAAGTATAGGTCTTCCCTGTCATATAACAAATTTCGAGGGCATGGATGACTCGTTTGGGATTCTTTAAATCGACAATTTTGTAATATTCCGGATCGAGCAGTTTCAGTTCGGAGCAGAGATTCTCAAGTCCCTCCGCTTCATATCTTTGCAGCATCATCTCCCGTGTCTCTGTATCTACGGTAGGAATATCGTCAATACCTTTGCATATGGCATCCACATACATCATCGACCCTCCTGTGAGAATGACTACTTCATGTTCTTGAAATAGCCTTTCGAGGATGGTCATTGCTTCCTCCTCGTAACGCGCAGCACTATAATAATCAGTGAGTTTTAGTGTACCTACCAGATAATGAGGTACCCGTTTCAATTGTTCCGGAGTAGGGGCGGCAGTACCTATTTTAAGGTCTGCATAGATCTGTCTGGAATCGGCAGAAACAATGCTTGTATGAAAATGTTCCGCTAACCGGAGACTTAGCTCTGTCTTTCCAACTCCGGTAGGGCCAATAAGGACGATAAGGATAGGAGAGGGCATAAAAGGATTTACGATTAGATAATTTACAATTAGACGATTGAAGAACCTTGCTTTATTGATGTCTCCGTAAGGGGAGGTGATGGATGATTACAAGATCGGGGAGAGAAAACCCCATTAGGGTTTGGGCATATAATTCGGTTTACGATTAGAGGATTGGCCACTTGGAAGAGTAGTACTTCCAATCGTAAATAGTAAATCGTCTAATCGTAAATCCGATATTATTGGGGCTTATAATTTCTCTTCTTCAAAGGATCCTGCATCAGGTGTACCGCCACCTATATCAAAACCTTCGGCATCAAAGTCCTCAAGGTCGAAATCCTGGTCTCCGTAGAAATTTTCATCCAAATCCAATGAACCACTGGCAGCAGCCATTTCTTCATGGTCTGTTTGGGGGCATCTCCGGTTTTCTTTGTGCATTTAGAGCCTTTCATCTCTTTTCCTGTGATGATTTCAGACAGTTCTATGAAGAAACAACGTTCTGTCATGTAATCAAATACATAGAGCAGTTTCTGCTTTTCATCCTCAATCAGTTCGCTGAGGGTCGTATCTTTCATTACCCAACTGTCTATTTCCGGACTATTATCCATCTCTTCCAATGTAATCTCTTTCTCCTTTTCCCAGTCATCGTCACAAAGGAAAAATGAGGTCATCTGATCGTTGGTATACCCTGTCGATTTCAATATCGCTTCATGGAAGTCATAAAAAGTTGCTTCCGGATCAATTTGTATTTCTCTGACGAAATTATCCACCTCATCAGATATGATGGTAAATCTGTATATCATAATGATAATGTTTTAAATTTTCAATATATATAATATGCCAATAGACAGATTTGTTATTTAATAATTCCTCGCTCCGAGTTGCGTATAAAACTGATAATATATTCTATTTCCGGGCTCGTCTCTACTTCTGCTTCCACTTTTGTAAGGGCATCGGAAATATTTAATCCGCTTTGGTAGATAATGCGGTAAGCATTATGAATGTTTTCAATTACTTCATTGGAGAATCCACGGCGACGGAGACCGATGATGTTGATACCACTGTAAGTAATGGGTTCGCGTCCGGCAATAATATAAGGGGGAATGTCTTTACTAAAACGTGATCCGCCTTGAATCATAACATATCCGCCTACGTGGCAAAATTGGTGCATTAATACGGCGCCACTGATGATGGCATTATCGTCGATGATAATTTCTCCCGCCATTTTAGTAGAGTTTCCGATAATACAGCCGTTGCCAATGATAGCGTCGTGGGCTACATGCACTCCTTCCATCAGAAGATTATTATTGCCAACGATGGTTTTTCCTTTGGCTGCCGTACCACGGTTGATGGTTACATTCTCGCGAATGAGGTTATTGTCTCCGATTTCGGCAGTACTTTCTTCTCCACGAAATTTGAGATCTTGTGGAATAGCACCGATAACGGCACCCGGGAAAATAGTATTTCCGTTACCGATACGCGAACCGTATAAAATATTGGCATTGGGCATAATTTTGTTATTATCGCCGATCACCACATTTTTATCGATGTAAACGAAAGGACCGATCTCTACGTTTTCCCCGATTTTTGCTTCAGGGTGAATATACGCTAAGGGACTTATCATAATTTATTTGTTTTTTACTATTTGAGCCATAAATTCCGCTTCACATACTACCTTTTCACCTACGAAAGCGTAACCTTTCATAGTGGATATGCCTCGCCGAATAGGAGCTAACAGTTCTACCCGAAAGATAAGGGTATCTCCCGGTACTACTTTTTGGCGGAATTTCACACCGTCTATTTTCATGAAATAAGTAGAATAGCGGTTAGGTTCGTCTACTGAATTGAGCACGAGCAGTCCTCCGATCTGTGCCATTGCTTCTATCTGAAGTACACCCGGCATTACCGGTTCCTCGGGGAAGTGACCTTGAAAGAAGGGTTCATTGGAAGTGACATTCTTGATTCCTACAATATAGTTGGCACCAATTTCAATCACTTTATCTACCAACTGGAATGGATACCGGTGAGGAAGCAGTTCGCGGATGCGGTTTACATCCATGATAGGCGCTTCATTGCAGTTGTATATGGGAGCCTGTATTTCGTGCAAACGGATTTCTTTGCGCATCTGACGGGCAAACTTGTTGTTGATCGTATGTCCCGGACGAGTTGCAATGATGCGGCCTTTGATGGGTTTACCGATAAGGGCAAGGTCACCGATGACATCGAGTAATTTGTGACGGGCGCATTCATTAGGCCATACCAATGGTTTGTGATTAATATACCCCAATTGGTTGGCATCCATGTGGGGAACTCCCATGACATCTGCCAACTGATCGTAACTCTCTTGAGACATTTTACGTTCATAGATAACGATGGCATTGTCTAAGTCACCTCCTTTGATCAGTCCGGCTGATAGTAACGGTTCAATTTCACGGACAAATACGAATGTACGGCTGGCCGCTTCCTCCTTCTTTAAATTATTCATATCTTCCAGTGTTGCGAACTGGTTAGGGATGATAGTAGAATCGTAGGATACCAATACGTTCAGACTGAAATTTTCGTCCGGCAATACAATGATAGACGAACCAGTCTCCTCGTCGCGGAATTCGATTTTTGATTTGATTATATAAAAGTCCTTGACAGCATTTTGCTCTTCTATGCCGACCTTTTCTATCTCTTGTACGTAATATTGTGCACTACCGTCCAGAATAGGAAACTCCGGACCGTTTACTTGAATAAGACAATTATCTATGCCTAAGGCATAAAGAGCTGCCATTCCATGTTCAACGGTGCTTACTTTTACTCCATTTTTGGCTAACACAGTACCACGTGTCGTCTCTGTCACGTTGTCTGCCACAGCATCGATGACCGGATGTCCTTCCACATCGATACGCTGAATTTT
>OBYF01001238.1_pt1 | contig 8956 bp, 7 predicted proteins | sample 1495471 | NCBI WGS metagenome assembly OBYF01 (sample SAMEA2580185, study PRJEB22360) | human gut metagenome | biome: human gut; feature: human-associated habitat; material: faeces | place: Denmark | collected 2008/2010
TTGCAAATTGAAACTTTATCATTTACTTTGCATCATATAAATTCTGAATAAATAATAATGATATATAGAAATGAAAATAATCGACTTTAGTAAAACGAATTCAATTCTGAATCAATATGTGTCAGAAATAAGGAATGTAGAGGTGCAGAACGACCGTTTGCGTTTTCGCCGTAATATCGAACGGATAGGTGAGATCATGGCGTATGAAATGAGTAAATCGTTTGCTTATTCGACAAAAGATATCCGTACACCCTTGGGGATAGCGCCGGTTTGTACACCGGACAATCAATTGGTAATAAGTACCATTCTCCGTGCGGGATTGCCTTTTCATCAAGGCTTTTTGAGCTATTTCGACAATGCGGAAAATGCTTTTGTATCTGCTTATCGCAAATATAAAGATACATTGAAATTCGATATTCATATAGAATATATTGCTTCACCTCGTATCGATGGGAAAACATTGATTATTACCGATCCGATGCTTGCTACCGGAAGCAGTATGGAATTGAGTTATCAGGCCATGCTTACCAAAGGGCATCCGTCAGAAATTCATGTGGCGTCTATTATAGCCAGTCGCCAGGCTGTGGAGCATATTATGTCGATATTTCCGGAAGAAAAAACGACTATATGGTGTGCGGCCATTGACCCGGAGATCAATGAGCATTCGTATATTGTGCCGGGACTTGGAGATGCCGGTGACTTGGCTTATGGAGAAAAGGAATAGCCCGTTTATATGCTTTCTTTCATATGGGAAAGAATTTATCTTTGTTGCAGATGTCGGATGTTTTTTCAGAATCTTACTTTTATTGTATCTTTTCCGATGGTAACAATGTATATTCCTCTTTCCCTCAGTTGAAAAATTGTATAGTCTTTATCGTTTTTTACTGTTATTGCATCAATAAGTATGCCTTGTAGGTTGTATAAATGAAGTGTTTCTCCTTTAATAGCTCCGCTGATATATATTTCATTTTCTACCACAAACACTTTTATATGATTGCTAATCTCTGTATAAATATTGTTGGTAAGAGATTGGGTTTCATAAACACCCATGTCGACGGCTTTTCCTTGTATTCTGTCCTGGTGTTGTAAATCAAACAGTATGTCTAATGCTTCGTAGTCCGATCCTGTATCAATACAAGGTGATCCTGGTGCTAACATGTAGATTGCAGTATAAATTGTCTCTATCTCATCATGTGTGCTTCCTTTCCCTATAATACTGGATGGAGATAGAAATGAGGGATTTTTGCTTCTATTTAGATACATGTGATCTGTATCGTCTCCGTCCATGAATTTTTTGCTGTTACTTTCTACTGCACTGTGTGTAGAGATAATAGTTCCTCCTCCGTTTATATCTGTATTCTGGCCGTAGCTATTGTATTTCTTTCCATACATATTGTTGTATAGAATTGAATTTATCAATGTTAAATTGGATTTGTTGGTAGCTGTTCCTATGGCTCCTCCTGGCTTTACGGCACTATTGTTTGCAAATGTACAATTGCGAACAGTAGCGGTTGTTCCTGTTCCAATTTGTATAGCACCTCCGTTACCGTCTGATGTATTATTTATAAATAATGAATTTTCTATAATGCAATGTCCACTGTTACAATGGATAGCTGCGCCATTTCTCCCATTTCGTGTGGCATTGTTTCTAAAAATACAATTTCTCACGAAAGCGCCATTGCTTAGAATCATGGCTCCTCCATTTTCTTCTGGAGGATTGATTGCGTTTTGTATGATAACACCATCAATAATGCAGGGGATATAAGCATCTCTTCCTCCTGGACGATTGTTGCCGGTTGTACTACGGAATGGAGAAATACGATCTTTACATTCGATGACTACTCTGTTTTTATCCCAATTCCGGTCTGTTGACCGTGTTTCGTTTCCCTTGAAACCTCCGAAGATGAAAGTATTATCGAGGTTAATTGGAGCACTTAAGTTGTATGTGCCAGCTTTTAGCCATATTTCATGATTGGGGATGGAATGTGCCAATGTGATAGCCTGTTCTAAGTTGGATGCGTTCTCCCAAGTATTACCAGGGCCTGTACCTTGGGGAGAGACATATATAATTTGATTTACGGACTTATTTTCTCCTTTTTCGATTTCTTCTCTCCAAATTTTTAGTTTTCGGTTTAAAATTCTGGTTGTTTCTATATTTTTAGTTGATAGATTATTCTTTTCATATGGATCGGTCGATAGATCAAATAGTTCTTGCTCTATTACAGATAATTGGCACCCATTGTATGTATATCTTTCGATCAATTTATATTTTCCGGATATAATTGAAGCTTCTATGTTACGTGAATTATCCGATTCTTTTACGCAAGGAGGGTAATACCAGTGAAATTCACGTTCTTCAATCTCTTTATTATTAAAAAGAGGCAATATGGATACACCATCACAAATTTGTTCGGGCATATTGGTGTGAGTCAGTTCACAAAATGTAGGAAAGAAGTCCATGGAAATAATCCGCTGATCAATTATTTTAGGAGCAGAGTCGGTGCCATATCCATAGAAGATCATAGGTATACGATTGCCTCCTTCATACATACTTGTTTTTCCTCCCCTTAAAGGGGTATTAGTGGTTACTCCGGTCGCTCCGCCATTATCGCTTGTAAAGATCACTAAAGTATTATTTAAAAGGTCATTGTCGCGTAAACATTGGAGGATTTCGCCCACTCCTGTATCTATGTGTTTCAGCTGAGCGGCCAAATGTGGATTATTGGGTTTTCCTCGATAATCTGCTGGAAATTTTTTATAAGGATCGTTTTCCGGATTATTCTCCGAAGGCGCACTGATGCCGGATTTAGGCTTGACACGAAAATGATCTACGGTTTCGGGAGGCCCCATCAGTCCGTTATGTACAGCATAATGACTTAAATATAAAAAAAATGGTTTCTCTTTATTTCTTTTGATGAACTCTACTGCTTCGTAGTTCATACGGTCTATCAGAAATTCTTTTTCTTCTGGAAGAATTTTAACGACGGATTCATTGAAATGGTATGGATGGAAATAACTTCCGTTACCTATGTATCTGTTTTCTGAAATAATCATTTCTTGAAAGCCTCTTTCCGAAGGGAGTATTTGGCTCTTTGCTCCTGATAGTGAATATCCAGTTAAATGCCATTTCCCGATAATCCCAGTGTGGTAACCGTTGTCGTGTAATGTTTCGGCAATAGTTTTTATATCTGTTCGCATTGGGTCCGAGTTACCACGAAGATAGTCAACAACTCCTATTCGATACGGATATTGTCCGGTCATTAAGGCTGCCCGGGTGGGGGAACTCAGAGAAGCGGCTGTTTGAGCATGAGTGAAACGAACACCATCGGCTGCCATTTGGTCTAATACAGGTGTTTCATTGAATTTATTCCCATAACATCCTAATTCGGCGTACCCTAAATCATCTGCCATGATAAATATAATGTTAGGACGCTTTTCTTCCTTTGTTTGTGCTATTGATGAAATCAACAAAAGAGTACTTGTCAAAAGGGTTTGTTTTTTCATGGTTATTATTAATTAGATTATAAATGTAATGACTGATGCAAAGGTATTCGATCCCTACCTTAATTGATGAGCACTATCGTTTTTGAGTTTAAAATTTTTGTTCAATAGAGTTTGTCTGCTATTATTTTTTCTCTTTGAACGATACTACTTATACTTAAAACATTCGTGAGGGTATCTTTAAATCGGAAGGCTTACTTTTGCTTACAAATTATCAATGTGCGAAAATGATGATCTGATTTATGAGAAAGGTATTGAATAATAGACTGTTGTTTTTAATGTGTGGACCACTGTTTGCACAAAATGAAATTACCTGGTTCGGAGATGTCATGGAGATACCTGGTCCGGCCAAATATGCCAGAATGGTTTTGATGAAACAAGGACCAAAAGCTGGACAAATTCTACTGACCTATCAGAAATTCACTTATGGGCGAAAGATTGTTAAGCGATATAGTTCTGATGATGGAGTGACATGGTCGCCGGAAAGTCTATTATTGCAAAAGACGGGAGACTGGACGTATGCTAATTGTAATATAATAGAGTTGACCGACGGGCGATTGTTGATGACTTATCAAAAGCGAAAAGAGGACGGTTATTATTTTACAGGAAGAGATCGCTATGTATGTGTTAAATATAGTGTAGATGGTGGTTCTACTTGGAGTAAGGAAGAAGAAGTTTTTCAGGGAGGTAATTGGGAACCGACTCCTATTCAAACACCTTTGGGTATTTATATTTTCTTTACTTTACAGGATATATATCCGACTTTTTTGTCGGAAGAGGAGTGTATTCAGGAAAATGAGATTGGAGGAAGGGCAGTGGCTTTTGTCGCTTCATTTGATAATGGAGCGACATGGACGAATTTCAGTAATGAACGCTATACGGCTAGGATGTTATTGAGAGATTATAACGAGGAGAGGGCCGGTAATAATTTTTGTGGGAGTGGCGGGGGAATGCCTACTCCGTTTTTGACGGAAGACAATCGTTTAGGGTTTATTGCGGAAAGTATCTCCATGGATTGTCATTGCTCCGGCCGATGATTATACTTTTGAATCTTCTTATTTTGAAGGTAATTGGCAAACTGCTAATTATAATGGGTTGGGAGATAATAATGTATATCCATTGTCTACCACTGTTCGTTGGGCATTAACAAGGGAACATACCGGTGGTGCACCGTTTGCTTTGAAATTGTCAAATGGTAAAATAGCATTTAGTTATAATAGTGGAAAGAAAATATATTGCTGGGTAGCCGATAAAAATGCAAAAAATCCTGTTAAGCAGGCAATGCCATTTGGGGAACTTAATACTTTTTATTCATCTATGATTCATTTGAATGACAGTACGATTTTGATTGCGGCCCATGAAACGAGCCCAGGAGAAGAAATGAGGGCTTTATATCTTCGTAAAGGTAGAATAAAGGATTATGTTACTACTTCTGTTACTCGATTAAAATCTCCTTTTTATCAGGTTACTGTCTCTAACCGAAATATTCATATCCGAGGTCTCTCTGGAAATGAAACTGTACAAATATCTCAAGTAGCGGGTTGTGCTGTATTGGTTGTAAAAAAAGTGTTGTCGGAAGAGTATTCTTTTCGAACTCTTTGTCCGGGAGTATATATTGTCCGGATTATTAACGGTATTTCCGGAAAAACAGCCTATAAAATAATGGTAAATGACTAAGTTCTGATCACAATATAGGATGTCCGGTTTTTATGAACATTTGTGAACGTGTTATGGCTGAAAGTGACGGTCGTATTACAGATGTCTGCATACATTTATATTATAAATTGTTTGATATAAAATTATTAACTCTAAAAATTACTATTATGAAAAAAAGATTACTTTCTGCACTTTTATTTGTTAGTTTGAGTTTTTTTACGGTGAATGCACAAGATTATTGGTTAAATGAAGATTTTAGTTCTCAAGAATGGCAGGATGCCATACGTGCGTGGATTGATGAAACTGGTGTAGGTACATTTCCGGAAGCTACTCCTTCTAATATAGATATTCCTGACGGGACGGAAATCAATGGATTTACGTTGAATGGGGCATACATCAGACCCGGAGCGGCAGAATTGGAGCAAACTTGTTCGGATGGTGATACTCATCAGTATGGTTTGCGTTTACGGAATAAAGGAGATAGTTATATACAGTTACCGCAAATAGATAATGCTAAAAAAATCTCTATTCATGTAAGAAATGGGAATGGTAACAATGAAAATTGTATTTTGCTTGAAGAATATGATGCTTCTTCATTTACATGGAATTTGCTTGAAACGATTCCTGTTCAGCGCGCTAATGATTATACGAATCAGGACGAAATATTGGAAGTCAATCTGGATAAAACGACTCCGGTTACACTTCGGCTTTTCAGAGGGGGGAATTTCTTTACTGCTGTCTATAAGATAACCGTTGAGAAAAATGTAGGAGGCACGTTGGTTCAGTCTACATCTGTAAATGACATTAATATATATGTCGATCATGCAAGGCTATATGTTATGGGGGATATTGACGTAGCAAAGATTTTATTTTTTGATGTTTGTGGGAAGGTAATCTTTGAGTCTGTTTTGAATGGAAGTACAGTTGATTTACCATCGTCTGTTCAATCGGGTACATACATTGTTAAATTGGTATCACCAGAAATCTCTTTAACAAAAAAAGTTTGTATTCAATGAATTGAAAAAGTAATGGAGAGATAGTTCTTTTATCAATATTTCTCTATTTTTACATGAATAAATGGTTTAAATAAAATACTTATGAATAATAAACTGCTAATTAGTGGGGTTTTAGGCTTGGGCACTTGTATGATATATACGCCTATACACGCTGGAGAGGCTCAGGCACAGAGTAAACCTAATGTTTTGATAATCTATACGGATGACATGGGAGCAGGTGATGTTTCTTTTCTTAATAATGGATGGGTAAAAACACCGAATATTGACAAACTGGCTTCTGGGGGCTTAATTGTAACCAACTACTATTCTTCCTCACCGGTGAGTTCGCCTTCTCGTGTTGGGTTGACAACAGGACGGTTTCCTACTGAAATGGGGATAAATTGTTATCTGCAAACGCGCAAAGGTAATACAGCCTGTGAACAATTTGATTATTTGGACGCTTCGGTTCCTACGATGGCTAAAGTAATGAAAAGTGCGGGCTACACGACTGGACATTTTGGTAAATGGCATATGGGGGGAGGGCGTGATGTAATAGATGCCCCGCAGATAACCGAATATGGCTTTGATGAATATATTTCTACTTGGGAGAGTCCCAACCCAGATCCTGTTATTACGGATTCGGCGTGGATATGGAGTCGGACTGATCAAGTGAAGCGTTGGGATAGAACAGCCTATTTTGTAGATAAAACACTTGATTTTCTGAAAAGGCATAAAGGAGAACCGTGTTTTGTAAATTTATGGCCTGATGATATGCATACTCCTTGGGTACCAAGTCAGAAAACAATGGACTCGGAAAGGACATCTTGGACTACACCTCCTAATTTTAAAGAAGTATTGACTGAATATGATAAACAGATCGGGCGTTTGATGGAAGGGCTGACTAAACTGGGGTTGGAGAAAAATACAATTGTTATTTTTACCAGTGATAATGGTCCTGCTCCTAGCTTTCAGCAAATGCGTACTAATTCATTGCTTGGCGTGAAGTGTAGCCTTTATGAAGGTGGAATTCGAATGCCGTTTGCTATCCATTGGCCGGAAAAAATCAAGGCTGGTGGAATAAATGATTCTAGTATTGTTTGTGCAGTTGACCTTTTACCCTCTTTATGTGCGTTGACAGGTGCTAAATTACCATTAGATATGGAGCTGAGTGGAGAAGATATGAGTAGAGCCTTATTGGGTGAACCTCAAATACGTAAAAAAGATTTAATGTGGGACTTTGGTAGAAATAAAGCCTTCAATTATCCGCGTGGTAAAAATGCCAAACAGAAAAGTCCGCATTTGGCAATCAGGCGCGGTAGTATGAAACTTTTGGTGGATTCATGGGATGAGAATTTTGAGTTATATGATCTTGTAGCTGATCCGAAGGAAACTACAAATATTGCCGAACAGAACCCTGATCTTGTAAAGGAATTGCATATAGAACTGATGGAGTGGTGGGCAAAAAGAAAAATACCTGCTAAATGAAAAACTGTAGATTTATTTGAAGACTTGTATTTTTATTATGTATGTTTTCGGGTATATCTATAAGAAAATGTAAACGGAATAATTCTGATGTTTATATAACACAAACAAAAGGGATGACCGACAGCGACCATCCCTTTCGTTTGTATATGTATTTAATAGGATCATTTTACTTCCCAAGTGTCGTTAGTCATAAGCAATTCATTGAAATTGTGATATTTCTTTTTGCCTTTCACTTCTTCGATTTGCTCCATAACTGCATCGTTGTATGTAGGAGCTTCCACATCACGAATTACTCCTAAAGCTATTGGGAACTCCGGACCTTCCATTAACGCCAGTTTTAATTGAAGGGTATTGTCCATACAATGAGCATCGTGTATCAGAATGTCTTTTTCCGTAATCCCGTTTTCACCCAACTTCACTACTTTCAGTCCGAATCCTTGTTGCATCAATCCGTATTCTTTGTTCTCGCCGAATAACATTGGTTTTCCGTGTTCCAGATAGATGGCGTTTTTGGCGCGTCCTTCTTTGGTCGCGACACTTTCATGGGTACCGTCATTGAAGATAACGCAATTTTGCAGTACTTCTACTACAGATGCACCTTTGTGATTAGCGGCAGCTTTCAAAACTTCCACAGAGGCAGCACCGTCAACGGCTACACAGCGTGCAAAGAAGCGGCCGCGTGCACCGAAGCAGAGTTCGGCCGGATGGAAAGGATCTTCAACCGTTCCATAAGGAGAGGACTTGCTGACAAAACCACGTTCTGATGTGGGCGAATACTGTCCTTTAGTTAATCCGTAGATACGATTGTTTAACAAGATCATATTAAGATCGACGTTACGACGGATGGCGTGAATGAAATGGTTGCCACCGATAGCCAAACCATCGCCATCTCCGGATACTTGCCAAACGGTAAGATCGGGATTGGCCACTTTGGCACCTGTAGCTACCGCAGCAGCACGTCCGTGGATGGTATGAAAGCCATAGGTGTTTACGTAATAAGGCAAACGCGATGAGCAACCGATACCGGAGATAACGGCAATATTGTGTGGAGCCACTCCCAATTCGGCCATAGCTTTATGCAGGGAGTTCAGGAAAGCATGATCGCCACATCCCGGGCACCAGCGTGGTTGCCCCGATTTATAATCTTTAGCTGTATATACTGTTTCGCTCATTTCTTATTCCTCCAATAATTTAGTAAATGCATCTACAAGTTCTCTTGTAACGAAAGGCTGTCCTTTCACCTGATTAAACTGGTTGATATTCAGTCCGGGTACTTTCATACGCAGATATCCGGCAAACTGTCCCAGATTTTGTTCGGC
>OBYF01001243.1_pt1 | contig 8920 bp, 8 predicted proteins | sample 1495471 | NCBI WGS metagenome assembly OBYF01 (sample SAMEA2580185, study PRJEB22360) | human gut metagenome | biome: human gut; feature: human-associated habitat; material: faeces | place: Denmark | collected 2008/2010
GCATACGGGCAAGGATGCACTGGTCGCAGCCGCAGCCATAATCAGCAGCCTGCAGACCTATGTTTCCAGAAACAATGATCCTCTGAATCCTCTTGTCATTACTATCGGAACAATCCGCGGAGGCTCTCAGAGGAATATCATAGCGGGCAGGGTTAAAATGGAAGGCACCGTCCGGATGCATTCTGCCGAAAGGAGAAAGTTTATCGAAAGCGGCATGCAGAAAATCATAGCCGGAACAGCGGAAGCATTTGGCTGTGAGGCGGTTCTGTCTTATCAGTACATGCTGCCGCCTCTGTATAATTCTCCCGGACTGAGCGCGATTGCCGGAAACGCAATCCGAAAGCTTTTCGGCGATCATATCCGCCGGGACATGCCTCCGGTCATGGCAAGTGAAGATTTTGCCTGTCTTACGGAAAATATCCCCGGACTGTATATCAATATCGGATGCGCCAATAAGCAGCTCGGTTTCACGGAAAACAACTACAGCAGCCGGTTTATGGTGGATGAAAGTGTATTAAAAAACGGTTCAGCCCTTACTGCACAAATAGCTGCCGATTATTTAGGAGGAAACGAATGGCCAAAAGACTGAAATATTTTAATGAAGTGCAGATTATGCGAAACAACATGGAGCTTGTGAAGGATACGAACGGCAGTGTCAGCGTAACGCCCGAAGAAGTGACGGTCCAAGACAGGGGGACCTTTGTCATCACCTACACCGTCGGGGACGATCCCATCCATATCGGAGGACATATTGACAGCCAGGCTTACAGTCAGATTCTTAGCACCCTGGAAGGGACTTTCAACTTAAATCCCATACTGCTGCTGCCTCCCGTTGTTGTACTCGTTCTAATCTTCATGCGCAAGCCGACGATCCCGGTCTTTGGAATCGGGATACTCCTGGCAGCGGTACTTGCCGTCGCTGTCCAGGGAAAGGGAATCAAAGAAGTTCTGTCTGCCATGACAAGCGGACTCGGTATCTCCACCGATATGGCGCTGGTCGACTCCATGATCAACCGCGGAGGCCTGCTGAGCATGATGCCGTCCGTAGCCCTGATCATCGGCGCAGCCGTGTTCAGCTCGGCCCTGAAGGCCACGGGCGTGTTCCAGATGTTCCTGGACGCCATCCAGAAGTACGCGACCGGACGCAAGTCGCTGCTGGGATTCAGTTACCTCCTTCACCTTATCCTGGCATCCTTTACGGGCGTCTATCTGGTAACCTTCTCCATCGTCGGCCCTATCCTCGGCCCGATGTTTGACAAGTATGATCTTGACAGGAAGAATCTCTCCAGAATGCTGGAGGACACAGGAACCGCATTTTCCCCGATTGTACCATGGAGCAATATCTCCATTTTTATCCTGGGCACGCTGGGAGTCAGCTCCTTCCAATACGTTTTATATGCGCCGATCACTTATCTGGGCGTTGTATTTGCTGCTATTTACATAATGACAGGGTTTGGGATATTCAACAGGAAAGGCGAGATGCTGATTAAGGAAAAGAAATGATTCATTACCGGCCCGGAGAACGCTTTCAATATGAAAGGCGTTTTCCGGGCCGGTTGTTCTGACTAGAACCACTCATATTTTTGAAGGAGATTGTTCAATCTATCAGTTATTAGCAATTTAAGTTTTGCAGGTTCTACTTTGAGTAAGTTATCGCCATAGTGAATAAAATAATCAGCAATAAAGTTTTGTTCGTCCCTATTGTAAAATCCCTTAATAACATGGGACCCCATTTCCGAACATAATTGCATGGAAGGATAATGCTCTTTGTAAAATAAGTCTACTCCTTTCTCTGAAACCGTAACTTGAAATTCAGTAGCAGAGCCGTCTTTATATAGCTTATCCGCCGGACGCTTAAACTCTTCTATTGGCTTACCCTTAAATAGGGCAGTAGCATTGACAGATTGGATTCTGTCACATCTAAAAACCTGGATTTTTTCGGTTTCAAAATTATAGGCGGTTCCGTACCATTGTCCAAACGCCGAAGAAATGTCAAAAAATTGTACCGTATATTCATAGATATCTTGTTTTTTGTATTCAATAATGCATGGACTTTCTTTAATTGCCATTTTTAATATATCTTTTAGACATGTACTTGAATTTGAGTGCTCAACAGTGTTTAGCCGGAAAACAGTCTCCATCTTATGCAAAGCGTGAATTTGTTCTTCTGATAGACATTTCTCAAATTTTAGTTTTAACTTTTCTACACTTAGATGAAATGGCGTGGACTGATATGCGCTTAATGTAAGCATGGCAAAATAAAGTGAATACACTTCATCAATGGTAAACACAATGGGAGATAAGAGCCGGTTAGGCAATATTTTATAAGAGCCATTTCTACCAGACTTTGAGTATATTGGCATACCTAATTCTTCCAACGACTTTATATCTCTAATAGCAGAGCTTCGAGATATATGGTATCATAATATCCTTGATGTTAAAAGAGTTTTTATTGTTCAAAAACATCATCATATCATTAAGACGTTCAGATTTTTTCATTAGTTTTCTCCATTTCTATAAAAGGTGTCACATTTTGACACCTTTATCTATTATACTATATCTAAATCATAAATCAATGGAGGCGAACAGAAATGAGAACAAGAGATGAATTTTTTAGGATAATGGAACAGCAGACAGAAATAGCCCTTGCCACAAGTGCAGACAATGTACCGAATGTGCGAATTGTAAATTTTTATTTTGACCCTCAGAGTAAGATTTTATATTTCTCAACATTTAAGGGTAACAATAAAGTAAAGGAAATGAAAATAAATTCCAGTGTTGCTTTTACCACCATTCCACATACAGGGAATGAACATATAAAAGCAAAGGGTATTGCTCAAAAGAGTGAGCGGACAATTTTTGACCTCGCAGACTTCTTTATCAAAAAAGTGCCAGATTACAAAGACACCATAGAGCATGTGGGAAAATCTCTAGTGCTATATGAAATTAAATTTGATTCTGCAACAGTTACGCTTGATTTAAACAATATCAAGAAAGTCAAGATATAATCGGCCGTTATATAAAGTAGCAAAGCCAGCCGAGCCGGTCAGCGTCAAGGAAAAGGGCCCTGAAAACCCAGAGCCCTTTCATTATAATTACAGTTGTGCAATGCACTCGACTTCTACCAGACCGCCAAGCGGCAGCTTGGCCACCTGGACACAGGATCTTGCCGGAAAATCACCCCCGAAATAAGACTCATAAATCTTATTAACCGCTGCAAAATCGTTCATATCCGTCAGGAAAATCGTAGTCTTAACAATCTTTGTATAGTCTGTTCCCGCCTGCCTGAGGATGGCTCCCAGGTTCTTCATGGAGCAGTGCGCCTGAGCCTCTACTCCGTCGGCCAGCCCGCCTGCGGCAGTGTCAATTCCAAGCTGCCCCGACACGTAAACCATCCCGTTTGATCTCACTGCCTGCACATAAGGCCCAACCGCCTTTGGCGCATTTTCTGTAAAAATGATTTCTCTTGCCATTTATCTGATTACCTCTTTTCCTTTTTTCCGAAGTACCGCTCCGTTTCTCTTACCGGTGTGTTTTCCGTTCTCAACCGTCAGCTCGCCGCCGATAATCACATATTCAATTCCCTCCGGGTACTGAACCGGATCCACGAAGGTTCCTTTATCAATGACAGTATCAGGATTGAAAATACACAGATCGGCGCAGTACCCTGCCTTCACTTCGCCTCTGCCCGTCATATTAAATGTCACAGCCGGTTTCTTCGTCATCTTGTAAACGGCTTCCTCCAGTGTCAGAGCCTTCTCTTCCCTTACATACTTTCCGAGAATTCTCGGAAATGCGCCGTATACGCGGGGATGCGGCTTGCCGCCCAGCAGTCCGTCGGTACATGCGTTCATCTCCGGCCGTTTCATGATACGGATTACGTGTTCCTCCGTTCCGTAGAAATCCACCATGCCTACCGCATTCTCCTCCTCAAAGAGAAGGTCAAATGTAGCCTCATACGGATCTTTTCCCCGCAGTTTACCCAGTTCAATGAGGTTTAACCCGATTGCGTCCTGGTTCTTTTCGGTCTTCACGCTTGTCACAAATATCTGGTCAAGCCCGGCAAATTCCACAAAGTTGTCCCATCCCGGAATACCATGCTCGATATCATAAACCATCTTTTTTCTCAGCTCCGGATCAGCCAGACGCTCCAGCACTTTATCAGTGCCTCCGTCATGCACCCATGGAGGAAGGATTACACCCAGCATCGTGCTTCCGGCCACATATGGGTACTGGTCGAAGGAAACACGGATGCCCTCCTTCTTAGCCTCTTCCAGAAGCTCGATAACCTTATCAACCTTATCCCAGTTCTTTTTACCGCATACCTTGAAATGGGAGTAGTGAATCCTTACGCCCGACTCACGGCCGATTTTAATAACTTCTTCCATAGAATCGAGGATGGTATCTGCCTCACTTCTCTGGTGGATGACAAAAAGCCCGTCGTACTCTGCCACCACCTTACACATCTCAATGATTTCCCTGGACTCGGAATATGCACAGGGCATATAAATCAGGCCCGTTGATAATCCTACGGCTCCGGCCTCCATCTCCCGTCTTGTGACAGCACACATTCTCTCCAGCTCTTCATCGTTTGGAAGACGGTTTTCGAGACCCATCGCCTCCATTCTGATATTGCCGTGCGGCACGAGATAACATTCATTCAGTCCCGGTTTTACGTCGTCGATCATCTGAAGATAATTCTCAGTGGTCTCATAATTCCAGTCAATCAGGTCGCTGTCACCGTCCAGTCCCGCCAGATTCTTTCTCCACGGGCTGACATATTCTTTTGGAAGAGGCGCCATGGAGATACCGTCCTGTCCGAGAATCTGGGTTGTGATTCCCTGCAGTACCTTTGGGGCAACCTCCGGCTCTACCAGAACCTGAAGGTCACTGTGGCTGTGCGTATCGATGAAACCGGGAGCTACAACAAGCCCTTCGGCATTAATGATTTCTGCTCCGTCCTCTTCAATCGTCTCCGCTATCTTCTCAATGATACCGCCGTTTAATAATACATCAGCTTTATATCCCGGATTACCGCTTCCGTCAACGATAAAACCATTTTTAATTAATTTTTTCACTGTTATCACCTCTGTTTTTCCACGTTAGCCGCCATTATTCCCGGAAAGCAATATCCTGTCCCAGCTTTTGATCATATTTTTTCAGAGTAAAGTTTTTCATTAAAATTACGTAGATTACAACACTGATAGCAAGTCCCGCAAAGAAGGAATAATCGCCTGCCAGGAGTGACAGTCCAAATGAAACCACCATAGTGACTACTGAACTCATATTAAAGCCGCGCGTATACTGATACTGGCCTCCCACATTATATAAATCATCCACGTTAAGCGTGCATTTGCGCACCAGGAAATAGTCCGCCAGCATGATACCGATGATTGGCCCTAACAATGTTGAGAAATTTGACTGAATTACTACCAGGAAATCACCTCCCTGCTGTTTCCACGGCATCATCAGAAGTCCGATAACCCCCGAAATGATTGTCGTCATCCAAAACTTGCATTTAGGAAAAATATTTAACAGGATATAAGCCGGAGGCATCAGGTTTGCCGCCGTGTTCGTCGACCACTGGGCAAAGGCAATCGCAATGAAGCAGAAGACAAGCACTACCATATTATTTGAGAATAAACTGTATACTACGTTGTTTAAATCCCACTCATGTGTATAGATACCGGCAGCCATACCAACCATCATAGCGATGATGCCTACAGCCATCAGCCCCACAAGCTGTCCCAGGATTGCATTTTTATTACGCTTTACAAGGCCCTCATTTTTATAATTATCACTTCGTTTAATCTGTCTTGCCAGATCCGGGCCGTTCAGGGCCATCGTAATCCATCCTCCTGCAATGCCGGAAATGGCAAATGCCATGGAATAATTACCTGCCGCCTGCACTCCCATGATATCGGGAATCGACACTCCATATTTACTGCACACCGTCACTACTATCGCCGCAAACATAATTCCCAGCATCGGAACCGCAATCCAGTCAAATTTTGCCATTGCCTCCATTCCGAACAGGGCGTTAATAATCTGAAATGCAGCAAACAGAATCAGCATCAATGTTACATTGTTAAATGACGGGAACATAATTCCCATAATCATATTTAACGCATTGGCTCCAACCCACGTCTGGAATCCAAACCAGTAAAAACACGGAACACAGCGGACAAGTCCTGCAAAGAAGGAACCTTTATATCCAAATGCCGCCCTGCTGTATACAGCGAACGGAACACCGTATTTAGTTCCGATATCACCGGCTAAAACAGTCAGGAACGTAACAAGGCCGTAGCCCAGAAATACCACAAGTACCAGCATCCAGGGTGATAATCCGTCGCCGCCGTTAAAATACTGGGCTCCCAGGCTGAATGCTACGATATTGATGGTCATGCCTGCCCAAAGTATTGTATAATCCCACAGGGATAAATTCCGTTCGCTGTCCTTGGTCGGGAGCAGTTCCGGGCTCCTTAAACTGAGTGACTTTTCATTCTGCATAAAATAACCTCCACCTCTTTGTCTTGTGTAATAACTATCAGTTCAACCCATACCGCTCCAGATAATCCGGATTAATCTTTCTCTTGATAAATTCTCCTTTGCCTTTTTCCCCTTTGAATTCGCCGTCTTCCACAATTACATCGCCCTTTGCAATCGTCATCACCGGATAGCCCTTAACCTGGAATCCGTCATGCAGGCAATAGCTGATGTTATTATGCAGGACCTCTTTTGACAGCGTAACCTCTTTATCCATATCAACTATGACGATGTCCGCATCGGAACCTGGCGCTATCACGCCTTTCTGAGGATAGCAGCCATAGATCTTTGCTATATTGGTACTTGTAAGCTCACATACCTTGTTTATGGAAATACGCCCTTTTGACACACCCTCGGAGAGCATCAGCGGGAGTCTTATTTCAATGCCGCTCATTCCGTTTACCACTTTGGTGAAATCCTGCTTCCAGGTTCCGTCCGGATTCTTTTCGAGGAACAGGGATTTTTCATCCACGTCAAATGTGCAGTCATCGGAACCGGTCAGCAGGATAGTGCCGTCCTTCAGGCCCTCCCATAATTCCTCCGCCTCCTTTGGCGTCCGCAGCGGCGGTGAACAGATAGCCAGATGACCGTTCTCGCCTTTATACAAATCATCAAATAAAGTGAGGTAGTGAGGTCCTGTTTCCACATACAGGGGTAGTCCCTTTCCGTGCGCCCGTCTGGCCGTATTTAACGCCTCTCCGTTTGTCGTATGTACAACCAGCAAAGCATTTCCTACATATTCCTGGAAATAAACGGCCCTGGCAAATGCCTCCGCCTCGCAAAGCACCGGTTTGCATTTTGCAAAATTAACCCAGCTCAGATCGTTTTCTTCCATACACTTTTCAATATTCGTCTCCGCAATTGCATTGCTCTCGCAGTGAACCATAGGAAGGCCGTTGACGGATTTTGCTTTTTCAAATACTTTCAGCATCGTCTCATCATCACTCATTACGCCTTCTTTTTTATAGGTCATAAACATTTTGAATGTCGGTATGCCGTATTCAGCCATCTTTTCGATGTCGGCAATCGCCTCCGGCGTGGACTCCACAAATTTACCGTGTACGCTGTAGTCAATTGCCGATTCTTCCATCTCCTCTGCTCTTGCCAGCGCTTGTGTATATGGGGAATCCCCTTTTCCCATATTGGCAAAATCCATAAACATTGTTACTCCGCCGTGTGCTGCGCTGACGCTCTGCTCGTAAAAGCTGTTGGCGCCCAGACATCCCTGGAACGGAGCCTGGCAGTGCATATGAGCCTCGATAACACCCGGGAGAATATATTTTCCCTCCGCATCTATAACTCTTTTTCCCTCGGACCCGCTATAGGTGCCTAACCCGGCAATCTTTTTTCCGCTGACGGCAATATCACATTTTACTGTCGAAGACGGTGAAACTACATACCCATTTTTGATAATTAAATCATACATATAAAAACCTCCTCTAAGTTTTCAGCGGCGGTTAAACTGCCGCCGTCCAAATTATTTTAACAGCGCTTCCATAACCCCATAGTAGCACTCTGTTACTTTTGTCAACTTGTCGATTTCCACATACTCATTCAGCGTGTGGGCCAGGTTTTCTCTGGACGGCCCAAGTCCGAAGGTCTTGATTTTTGCTTCACCTGCGTAATGGCTGCCGTTTGTGCAGAAGTTGTACTGGGTAATTTCGGGAGTAAACCCTTTTTCCGTCAGCTTTGTATAAACAGCCTGAACAAAGTCGTCATCCTTGTCATATAACCAGCCCGGGAAGAAGCGCTCCCCTTCTATCTCATTGCCGGTATGGCATCTCTCCCTGCCTACCGCATAGGATGCCTTTACCTTAAGCTCCGGATCTTCTGCCATCAGTTTTTCCAGCAGCCCGTTAATCGGCTCCAGCACGCTCTCCTTTGTCTCTCCTACCAGAAGACGCCTGTCATATGTGGCCCGGCAGTATTCCGGCACAACGGATGCTCCAGGATAAGGGGCTGATTTAATGTCGGTCAGTTCCAGGATTCCGTCACCTAATACGGGATGATAGGTGGGAACCAGGGTACGGATTGCCCCGATTACTTTTGCCATCTTATACACGGCATTGATTCCTTTTTCCGGATTCGCAGAGTGACACGGTTTTCCAAAGGTCTCAATTACGATTTCGGCTCTTCCTCTCTGTCCTATTTTCAAGTTAAGCTGGGAAGCTTCTCCGATTACCACATAATCCGGCCGGACATTCTTACTGATTTCCCTTGCCGCAACACCTTCAAAACATTCCTCATGCACCACGCCCGCCACATAAATCTCACCGGCAAAATCTTTTCCCGTATCCTTTGCGTAATTGGATGCCGCACAGGTCATTGCCGCTACGGCTCCCTTCATATCGCTGGTTCCTCTGCCGTAGATTTT
>OBYF01001246.1_pt1 | contig 8901 bp, 9 predicted proteins | sample 1495471 | NCBI WGS metagenome assembly OBYF01 (sample SAMEA2580185, study PRJEB22360) | human gut metagenome | biome: human gut; feature: human-associated habitat; material: faeces | place: Denmark | collected 2008/2010
TAGACGAGTAAACCGCCTCCATCGGCTCTTCAATGTCGAGGCCCACCATATCTTGTCTGGAAACCATAACCTCTCTGGCTTTCTTATCGTCAAAGGAGAAAATGGATGTGATCATCTCCTTTTCGATCTCATTAAACACGCCATTTTCGCTTCCTGTCTCTAAAAGAGACTTAATCTCCTCCTCGGAAACATCCGTCTCCAGAGTCTCACTGTGCATCCCCAGAAGCTTCAAAATGCCGCTGGTAGACAGGGTGAGCAGACGGATAAACGGGTTCATGACCCGCGAGATAAAATAAACCGGGCCTACGCAGAAAAGACTGAAGCCCTCTGCCTTCTGAAGAGCGATCCGCTTTGGCACAAGTTCACCAAAGACCAGATTAAAATAGGCCAGGATCACCGTTACAACGATTCCCGCTACCGTCTGGCTGTAGGGCACGTTCCACTGGTTCATCTTTACTGCCAGCTCCTGGGCGATACCTGTCGCCGCCGATGCGCTGGAGAAGAAGCCCGCAAGGGTGATGGCCACCTGGATGGTAGAGAGAAAGACCGTTGAATCCTCCATCAGGCGCTCGATCAGGGCGGCATTTTTATTGCCCTGCTCCGCCAGACGGTGGATCTTGTTTTTGTTGACAGATACCACAGCCATCTCAGATCCTGAGAAAAATGCGTTGATCAGAGTTAAGACCAGCAGGATGAGCAGCTGTGTGATGATACTGGCCGATTGTGGATCGGATTCCATAGTGAAAAATTCCTCCTTTTTTGCGGCGTCCCGAATCTGTGTCCGGGAACGGTTAATATGTATAAGCTACATTATACTGAAAAGAAGGGAATTTGTCAGCAAAAATTTTTTACATCCCCCATCAGACGGCCAATCTGTATTTACGCAGCCGCCGATCTGTGTTAAAGTAGCTGTATATAAACAGGTCAGCCGCAGGCGGCAGAATTTACACATAAGGAGCTAAAAAATGATCAGACACGTTTTCATGGACCTTGACAATACCCTTCTGGATTTCAGCAAAGCGGAAGCGATTGCAGTAAAAAAGACGCTGAAAACTCTGGGGATTGAATGCCCGGAAGCAGTAATCCGACGCTACAGCCAGCTGAATCTGGCGCAGTGGAAGCTTTTGGAGCTTGGAACGCTTACCAGGGAGCAGGTAAAAATACGGCGGTACCAGCTGCTTTTTAATGAGCTTGGAACAGATGCTTCCCCACAGGAAGCAGCCCGTATCTATGAGGAACTGCTTGCTGTGGGACATTATTTTATAGACGGGGCGGAATGGCTTTTAGATTCCCTTTACGGAAGATATAAGCTGTATCTGGCTACCAACGGCACAGCCGCAGTGCAGAACAGCCGGCTAAAAAGCGCCGGGATCCGAAGATATTTTGAATATGTATTTATTTCAGAGGAGCTGGACTGTAATAAGCCCTCCAAAGATTTTTTTGAGCGCTGCTTTCAGAACATACCGGATTTTAAAACAGAAGAGGCGGTTATGGTCGGGGACAGTCTGAGCTCGGATATATTGGGCGGAATCAATGCCGGAATCAAAACGGTCTGGTTTAACCAGGAACTCATAAAATCCCCAAACACCGGGGCAGTCCGTCCTGACTGTATGATCAAAACCTTAAAGGAACTGCCTGGCGTACTGGAGACAATGTAAAAAGAGTCCCCGCTTCTACCGGCTTTGCTTCATTTCTTCTTTATTTCTGTGAGCCCTCTTGCGCTGCCAGACAGCCGTATTCCTCATCTGTCACCGGCTCACACCATTCATTGCTAAGTTCCCGGCCTGGAGCCTCAAAGGCAATGTGGCTGAACCAGGAATCCGCTTTTGCGCCGTGCCAGTGACGGACGTTGGGAGGAATGACAACCACCATTCCCGGCCGCAGACTGACCGGCGCTTTTCCTTCCTCCTGATACCAGCCTTCTCCTGCGGTGCAGATCAGGATCTGGCCGCCTCCTTCTGCCGCCCGATGGATGTGCCAGTTATTGCGGCATCCCGGCTCAAAGCTCACATTTGCCAGAAATACCGGCGCCTTTCCCATTTCAATCAGAGGATTTAAATAGGAATTTCCTGTAAAATAGGCTGCGAATGCTGTGTTTGGATTTCCTATCCCAAATACATTTGCCGTTTCAAAATCTGCCTGATTATAAATTTTATCCGTTGTTTTCACTGCTGATCTCCTTTCGTATCTGCATTCTGATCTGTTGCCATTTCTTTTAATTATTGTATCTTTCTCTTTCTTGACATGGAAGAACCAAAATGATAATATCGCATTAACCAAACCTTAATGCTCATGCGGCCGCTAATGGCTGCGCCTGTTTAAAAGGAGGTTATTTCCCATGTTCAACAGCCAGCTTACGGTTTTTGTCTGCGTGGCAGACTGCGGCAGCTTTAATAAGGCTGCAGAACAATTATATATTTCCCCGCCTGCTGTCATGAAAAAGATCAATGCCCTGGAAAAGCATCTGGATATGAAGCTGTTTGACCGCACCAGCCAGGGAATCCGTCTGACGGCTGCCGGAAAGGTAATCTACCGCCATGCCCGTTTCCTGTTTGATTATTCAGACAAGGCCATAGAAGAAGCAAAACAGGCTGCCGGCACGGCAGACACTACGTTCTGTATCGGCACCTCTCTTTTAAATCCCTGCAGGCCCTTTATAGATCTGTGGTATCAGGTCAAAGACCATTTTCCCGGATATAAGCTCCATATTGTGCCTTTTGAGGACAATCACCAGGGGATTGTGTCGGAAATCTCTTCCCTGGGTAAAAAATTTGACTTTCTGATCGGAGCCTGCGATTCTGCTATCTGGCTGGATCACTGCAATTTTCAGCCATTGGGCGTTTATCAGCACTGTATCGCTCTTTCCAGGGAGTACCGACTGGCTAAAAAAGCGCGGCTGACCATACAGGATCTTTATGGCGAGACCCTGATGATGGTCAAACAGGGGGATTCTTCTGTGGTAGACAGGATTCGGGCTGAGATTTCCTGTCACCCACAGATAGAGATTGAAGATACGCCGCAGTTTTATGATATGGAGGTTTTTAACCGCTGCGCCCAGACCCAAAACGCCATGGTGACTCTCGAATGCTGGCAGGAAGTCCATCCCGGACTGGTAACGCTTCCCGTGGACTGGGACTTTCCCCTTCCCTATGGACTGCTTTATTCCCTGAATCCTCCAGAAGATGTGATAGAACTCTGCTGCCTGTGCCATGGAGCAGAGGAGGAACCGTTACAAAAAAAATGAAATTTTGTTGTTGTAACAACATATTTTTTTCTTCTTCTCTCCTATAATCAGCGTATCAATCATATCTATAAATCTATCACGCGCATCCTTTACCGGGCCGCAGGCAAGGCGGTCCGGCCGAAGGATACAACAGGAGGAAATAATAATGGAATCTAATATGTTTTGTTACCAATGTCAGGAAACTGCCGGCTGCACAGGCTGTACACGGGTGGGCGTCTGTGGAAAGCAGCCCGATGTTGCCGCCATGCAGGATCTTCTGGTCTGGGTGACGAAAGGTTTAGCTGCTGTTACCACACAGCTGCGTCAGGAAAATGTTGCCGTAGAGGAAACGATCGACCATCTTATAACACTGAACCTCTTTACCACCATCACCAATGCAAATTTCGACAAAGAGGCAATCATTTCCAAGATTGAGCATACCCTTACGGTAAAGACAGCCCTTCTTTCTCAGGTAAGCGCTCCTGCTGCTCTCCCTGAGGCAGCCCTCTGGTCACAAGACCGCTCTCAGTTTGCCGCAAAGGCAGCCGTGATCGGTGTTCTCTCTACAAAAGATGAGGATATCCGTTCCCTGCGGGAGCTGATTACCTATGGCTTAAAAGGCTTATCCGCCTACTCTAAGCACGCAAATGTACTCTTAAAAAATGATCCTGAAACAGATGCATTTCTCCAGAAAGCACTGGCTGCGACGCTGGATGATTCCCTTACAGTACAGGATCTGATCCAGCTTGTTCTGGAAACTGGTAAATATGGGGTTTCCGGTATGGCGCTGTTAGATGAGGCCAATACGAAAGCGTACGGAAATCCGGAAATCACAGCCGTTGATATCGGCGTTGGAACAAACCCCGGTATTCTGGTTTCCGGCCATGACCTGAGGGATCTGGAAATGCTTCTGGAGCAGACAGAAGGCACCGGGGTGGATGTGTATACCCACTCTGAAATGCTTCCGGCCCACTACTACCCTGCCTTCAAGAAATATGCACATTTTAAAGGCAACTACGGCAATGCCTGGTGGAAGCAGAAGGAGGAATTTGAATCCTTCAACGGCCCCATCCTTATGACCACCAACTGTATTGTCCCTCCAAAGGACAGCTATAAACATCGGCTTTATACCACCGGCGCAGCAGGCTTTCCTGGCTGCACCCATATCGGAGGAGAAATCGGGGAAATAAAAGACTTTTCTGACCTGATCACTCAGGCAAAGCAGTGTCCTCCCCCCGCAGAAATCGAACGCGGCCAGATCATCGGCGGCTTTGCTCACGCCCAGGTGCTGGCCCTGGCCGATCAGATCGTTTCCGCCGTTCAGTCTGGGGCCATTAAAAAATTTGTTGTCATGGCCGGCTGCGATGGCAGGGCAAAGAGCCGCAGCTACTATACCGACTTTGCAAAGGCCCTTCCAAAAGACGCTGTGATCCTGACAGCCGGCTGCGCCAAATACAAATACAACAAACTAAATCTTGGCGATATAAATGGTATTCCCCGTGTTCTGGATGCAGGACAGTGTAATGACTCCTATTCTCTGGCTGTCATTGCGCTGAAGCTGAAGGAGGTATTCGGTTTAGATGATATCAATAAACTTCCTATCATCTATAATATCGCCTGGTATGAGCAGAAGGCAGTGATCGTTTTACTGGCGCTGCTGCACCTTGGAGTGAAAAACATCCATCTTGGCCCCACACTTCCGGCCTTTTTAAGCCCCAATGTGGCAAAGGTACTGACGGAGAATTTCGGAATCGCCCAAATCCGGTCAGTGAATGAGGATATAGCCATGTTTTTCGGGGAATAAGAATAAGGGGCAGAAAACCGACTCTTCGCACAGGGCCGGTTTTCTGCTTTTCCTGTCATCCACAGCTAAGGAGATCTGGCTCTTTATCTATGAATGACGCTGTTTTTTCGGCGCAGGCAATTCATCATACATACCATTCATAACCTGCTCCATCAGCTCTGTATTTTCCACTTCGTCCACAATTACCATTAAACATTTTGAACCTTCATAGGGATATCCCCGCTCCGCATCAGGCAGCAATCGCAAGACAGATTCTGTCGGCTTTAAAAACAGAGTATTGTCACAAATATCTCCTGCCAGCTTTCCATTAAAATAAACACAGTATTCCCCCATCATTTTCCTTGTTGCAACATGGCCGGCTTTTTGAAGTTGCTCTAATACATAATCATGAAATTTCTTTGTCGTTGCCACTGTTCTCCCCCTCCTGGGCATAAAATCCCTTTTTATGGAACTGATACCATTTCAGAATGGTACTCTCATCTGAAATCTGCAGTTCCAGCATAACATCCCTGGCAAATTCCAATGCTGCCGTGCCATTGGCTGTAACGATTCCTCTGTCTCTCACACATTGCCGGGGAATAAATTTCTCCTCTGCCGAATAGACAGCTCCCGCCCAGGCTTTCATATCCTCACGATCGTTGCAGGTGTGGAACACTGTATTCAGAATACCTGCCGTCCCCAGAAATGCAGCTGCGTCACAAATACCGCCGATCACTTTGGCGTCATTTTCCGCTTCCTGTAATATCGGTTTTATTTTTCCCGCATCCTCCTCTCTCCATCCTGTTCCTCCGATCAGAATGATTCCTGCAAAATCCTTCGGACAGCTGTCAATGGAATAATCCGCACACACATGAAATCCCCCCATTGATACTACCGGATCCGATGACCATGAAACTGTTTTTAGCTGGAATCCTTCGCCTCCCAGCTCCTGTATCCCCGCTGCCAGATATGCAGCTTCCCAGTCCGCGTAGCAGTTTTTTAATACCATTAAGACCGTATTCATTTGCCGCTGTCCTCCTGTATTCTTTCCCTTGTGGAATTTTTCTTTTCCTGTCTGTTGGCTGTCATACTGAAACAGACACAGCCATCTTACAGGGTCTTCATTTTTTTTATCCTCCATATTTCTTTACGATATTTCCCGCTCTTTTAAAAAGCTCGTCTCTCAGTTTCTTTGGTTCTGTCACTGTCACTTTGTCTCCAAAGGTAAGCATCCATGACACCAGACTCTCAAAATCCGTATACTCCCCCTTAAAGCAGATATTTCCGGCTTTATCCTCTGTAAAACAATACGGACCGTACTCCTCCACCACACGCCATTTTACATCCGGCGTAAAAACTGCCTCCACATATATGCCTCCGGGAAACCGTTTCTTCACAGACAGATCTGGAGCAGGCACCTTTCGAACCTCATACACCGCCTGCCCGCAGCTTATTTCCGCCATACGGTTAAGCTTAAACAGCCTGAAATCCTCCCTCGTTTTACACCACCCATACACATACCAGCTTGACCACTTAAATATCAGGAAATAAGGTTCTATGGTTCTGTGGCTTTCTTTGTCAGGCGCATAATAATCAAAGGAAATCTCATGGCGCTGTTCAATGGCAGTCTGGATAAGAGACAGCTTCGGCTCTATGGCTTCTCTGTACCATGAGGACAGATCGATCAATATAAAATCCCTCCCGCTGATCAGGTCGGAGGAACCTGGCTTTATTTTTTCCATAAGCTGCCCATAATACTGACTGCCGCTTACACTGTCCAGGCTTCGCAGCCCGGCCATGATCATCTGCATATCCTTTGAGGTAAGGAGCGTCCTGTCCATAGCATAGCCTTCCATGATGCGGATCCCGCCGCCAGTCCCCTGGATTGTCTGTATGGGAATCCCTGCTCTGCAAAGATCTTCTATATCTCTGTTAATAGTCCTTCTGGAAACCTCAAATATTTCAGCCAGTTTCGGGGCTGTTGTGACCTCCTGCCGCAGCAGAACAGAAAGAATTCCTATAAGTCTGTCTATCTTCATTTCACACCCCCTAACCATATCCTAACACATAAAACACGCCACCTATATGTCATGTTTATTATCTATACATAAAAAAGTGACACGTCCTATCGTTATATGGTATCATAACATATGGAAATAAAACAAAAAAGGCCTGTACTGCCGATACGCTAAAAAAGCACCACTCTCACAACAGAACCGCCGGTGATTTTCAAAGATGATATATCTTGTAGAGTATCTATGTATATGCTATCATAAACAATAAGAGGATACACACGCCTCCTGCTTATAGCAGACCAAATGAAACGGCCCATAGGAATTGCACCTGCGCAGCCATATGGTACGTTTATTGGGATTTTCCGGTCATGTATATCCGCCAAGGCCTTAATCTTTCAGTTTTCAATCATTGGAGGAATCGTATGCTTACACCCATGCAAACCAGAAACACTGCCAGAGAGTTACAGGAAAATTTCCGCAGATTAAATATAAACTTAGACTCTGCGCTGTCTGACCTTCAAATTTCAGGAGAAGAATTGAACCGGGTTCTTACCATGAATCGCCCTGACCCTCGAATGTCTGGAAAGTCCGGGATTATTTGGAGGACAAGCTAAAGGAACGAGGAATAGAAATGTACCCTTTTTCAAGGCTTGCAGACCACCAGGCAAACAAATGGTTTTCCTATGAAACACCCTGGAGAAGAAAATCATAGCGTCTGGACAGCGGAGCGGAAAAATCAGGCGGTACCCCTGTCAAAGATGCAATGCAAATATAAGAAACTCTCGAATCCGCTTTACTTTTTGCTCCTTCTCCAGATGATCGGCCAGCAGGATGCCAAGCTGTCCATACACACAGAACATTGCAGCCGTCTGCAGATCCTTCATCTGGATCTCGCCCTTTTGCTGCGCCTTTTGAAGCAGTTTTTCTACAATCGGCACCAGTTTTTCGCATACTTTAATAGAAAGCTGATCGTGAAATTTCTTATTTTTTGCACCATGAAAAACGGAATAATAAGAGGAATTCCGGTCTTCCGCCACAATTGGCATAGTTTCAATCATCTGCCGCAATGTTTGATCACGGCTTATCTGTATACCTGCAAACGATTCCACCAGCTGATCTGCATACTGCTCAACGGCACTGTCAAACAGTGTTTCTTTTGATGGAAAGTAACGATAGCATAAGCCCTGTGCCACACCGATCGCCCTTGCAATATCAGTGATCGAGGTCTTTTCATATCCCTGCTCCCCAAATAATCTGAGAGCAGTGTCTAATATCTCTTGCCTGCGTACTTCCGGTTCCTTTGTAATCCTCATATCCGAATCTCCTTTCACAGCATCTGTCCCCATGGAAAAAAACATCCATACAGCCCATTATTTCACCCCGGAAGCAATACATGAGGTACTGCCAATCCGTTCCCAGGATACATCGTGAAAATATTTTAAAAGCATGGTAATAATTTCTTCTTTGGAGTATATCTTCACATCTAAATCAAGCCGCTGATGGATGATTTAAAACGTTTATACGCTGCACCAACGGAAGAAACGGCGCTGTCTGAACTTCACAGCTTTGAAGAGAAGTAGTACGAAAAATACCCGAAAACAGCGAAATCCCGGAAAGACAACCGGGCAAATGCGACAGAAGGCTTCAACTGATCTCAGGTCACCACCATTCATTATATTCTAAAACCGCATGACTCTAATACTTCTGTCTTTTTCCTCACTTTCAGAATCATTCCTGAAACTCCCAACGGGATCAGTCCCAGCAAACCGCCCTGGACCCCCAACCAGTCAACAACAGCAAAACCAAGCCAGGCGCCAGATAAAAACATAAGTAATGTCGTTCCGTAGTATATCCCCCTTTTTTTTGCCTCATTGCTTCTG